>Ga0326727_10001309_pt1 | contig 93404 bp, 82 predicted proteins | sample MB2enrmetagenome_FD_207643 | JGI IMG/M metagenome (GOLD analysis project Ga0326727, IMG submission 207643) | Lab enriched peat soil microbial communities from McLean, Ithaca, NY, United States - MB29MY | ecosystem: Environmental > Terrestrial > Soil > Wetlands > Peat | place: USA: New York... | reverse complement strand
CCCCGATGAATGCCATGGCCGTTCCCCAGTGCAAAACAACCGACCACGGGCTGTTCGAGAGGTGGACGGTCGCTGCGCCCAGGCAGACCTGAACGAGGAAGAGCGCCACGATTGCCCCGAGGGCGGGCGCGACGAAGGGTTTGCGGCGCTGCGGCCAGGCGGCGGCCATCACCGCGAGCACCATCGGAGCGACGAGGAACGCAAGCAGACGGTGCGTCCACTCCCAGACCGTCCCGTCGGCTAGCGACGGGATCAGCATGCCGTGGCAAAGCGGCCAATCAGGGCAGGTCATCCCCGCGCCGTTGATTCGCGTCCAGCTACCGAGCATGACCGTTCCGAGGGCGACCAAGACCGCCGCTACGGAGAGGCGTCGCAATGTGTTCATTGGGAGGTTTCAGCGTACCGGTGCGGCCGGTCCGGCGGCAACGACAGTCGTCTTACCGCGCGAGGGCCGTAGGACGGTTTTTCGGCAATTCGATGATCTGGGCCCCCGGCTCACCGCCGAGCTTGGCCCGCCCGAAGGCCGAAAGCGCGCCGTGCAGGGCGGTCGCCTCCTCGGTCAGGCGGCGGCTGAACTCCTCGAGCAGGACGGCCGTCTGCAGCTGCTCGCGCGCCCGGGATGCCATCTCTTCCATCGCCCCCTGCGCCGACTCGAGCGCGAGCGACTGCTCGTTGGTAGCCCGTTCGACCTCGGCGGTCGTCGCGCGCATCGTGGTGAACTGCGAGTTGATCTGGCGGACGCTGGCGGTCTGACGCTGGGTTGCCTGCGCCACGCTGGCGGCGCGCTGTTCGATGTCCCGCACCGCGGCCAGCAATTCGTTCGACGCGGCGGCGGGAACCTCGGCGGCGGTCGCCGCCTCTTTGGCCATACGAGCGGTGTCGCCGGTGAGCGCGAGGATCTCTTGCAGCGCGCTCGACGCCTTGTCGGACGCCGAACGAGCCCAATTCGCGCCGTCGGCGGCCTTTCCGATCACGCCCTGCACCATCGTCGACGTGCGTTGCACTTCTTGCGTCAGTTGCGTCACTTCGCGAACGGTCGACGCGGAGCGATCGGCGAGTTTGCGAATTTCATCGGCGACGACGGCGAAGCCTCGACCGTGTTCGCCGGCGCGCGCGGCTTCGATCGCGGCGTTCAGCGCGAGCAGGTTGGTTTGATCGGCGATCTCGTCGATCGCCTGCAGCATGACGTCGATCTGCGAGGTTGCCAAGCGAAGTTGCGAGATGGCTTCGGTCACATCGTGCAGATCGTTGGCGATGTGCAGCGTACGATCGATCATTCCGTCGAGAATCTGACTCGAGCTGCGCACGCGTTCGTCGGATTGCAGCGTGCGATCGAAAGCGTTGCGAATCGTGTGCGTGATGTCGTTGAGCGCGCGCGAGAAGCCCTCGACCGACCGCAGCGTTTGGTCGGCGGTCGCCGCGAGCGCCTCGTTGTTCGAGGCGATGGCTTCGATCGTGGTCGTAAGCTCGTTCACGGCCCTCGCCCCGCCCTCGACCTCCGAGCGCAGATGGTGGGCGTTCTGCGAGACCTCTTGCGCGCTGCGCGCGAGTTCGGCGATCGCCGCCGCGCTGCTCGTCGTGCTGTCGGCGGTCGCGCCGGCCGCGGAACGGATGGCATGCGATTGCGCGCGCACGTCGCCGGCCACCCCGTCGACCGCGCCGCCCGCGGCGCTGGCTTGCGCGAACGCGCGGTCGAGCCGCTGCAAGAGTTCGTTGACGGACGCCGCGAGCGCGCCCATCTCGTCGTCGCCTTCGCCTTCCAGACGCTGCGTGATGTCGGAGTGCTCGGCGATCGCGCGCAACGCCGCCGCCAGGCGCACCACGCGGTCCACCGTCAGGCGCGGCAGAATCAAGAAGGCGGCGCCGAAAGCGAGCGCCGCCGCCACGAGAGCCACGAGAATCGAGACGAGCATCGATTGCCAGACGCCCGCGAGCACGTCGGCCTGCGCGACGACGTCGACGAAGTACAAGGGCGTTTCGGGGACGCGCGCAACCGCGGCAAATGCGGCGCCCTTGTTCAACGCGTTCGGCAGCGAGGCGACGTCGCTCGCATCACCCGTGAGCATGGCGGTCACGGCGCCGAGCCCCGCCGCATCGAGTGCGCTCCCGTCCGGCGCTGCGTTGTGACCGGCGTGCGCGACGGTGCCGCCGGCGTTGACGAGCACGCCGGTTCCGCCGGTGATGCCGTCGACGAGCGCGATGACGTTGTCGGGCTGCGCGCGCACGATCACGGCGCCGGCGGCGGTGCCTGACGCATCCGTCACCGGAGCGCACGTGTAGATCACGGGGCCGCTCTGTTCGTCGATCATCGGTGAGATGCCGGCGCTCCCCGCCAGCGCGCCTTTGAGGCAGGCGGAGTCCGACGTGAGCGCGATCGATCCGTCGTGCTGTACGATGCGGCCGCTCTTGTCGGCGATTGCGATCGCCGAGGCGCCCGGCACCATTTGGAGCAGCGCGAGGAGCGTGTCGTTGGGCACGGCGTTGTGCGAGGACAGCGCGCCGGAGACCGCGGGGAGTTTGCCGATCGATTCGGTTGCGGCGCGCTTGGCGACCAGTATCTGCTGCAGCGATGCGGCTACGCCCGTCGCGCGCTCGTCGATCGCGTTCTGCACGCTCGCAAGGCGGTCGGCGCGACCGCTGACGACGGCGAACGTGCTGAAGAGCAGAAGCGGGACCAGGGCGAGGACCGCCGACCACAGCGACAGCCGCATGCGAAGCGAGAGACTCATCCCTCCAACCTATGCGGCGAACGCTATGTTCGGGTTAAGCAGAGTTTAACAGCGATCCGATTCGTCGGTGATGTGCGCGCCGGCGTTGAGCTCGTCTTGCATCAGCAGCTCCATGCGCTTCTTGAAGTCCTTGGCCGCGTTGGCCGACATCGTTTCGTCGTCGGCAAAGGATTCGGAACCAGGCGCCGGATCGAGGCCGGCTCGCGGCGGGAGCCAGCCCCGAACGGATTCTGCCTCCGCGCCGCTCGGACGGCGCACGTCGAGGGAGTTCTCCAGCCCGGAGCCCGGCATGTCGCTCACGAGACCGCGCCGCATGTCGCCGGCTTCAAGGTAGGCGACGAAGCCGTCCAGGTCGCGCTGCATCAGGTGCTGCCGGTACAGCGCGCCGCCGAGCGCGTCGGCGGCTGCGGTGATGTCGGCCTTCTCTTTCGGGTCGGTTGCCTTGGCGGCCAGGTCGCGCAGGCGGGCCACGTCGGCTTCACCGTTCCGGTAGTCGCGGTACATCGCGTCGGCGAGCCATTCGAGATGCTGCAGTTCGGCGTTTCGGGAGATCTCGCTCGTGCCGATGTCACGCGAGCTCAGGGCCGTGATCGTGTTTCCGAGTCGCTGGTCGTTAGCCAGATCCGCCCCGACCGCGGCGTTCACGTCCTCCGCGAAGCCCGTGCAAATAGCTGAAGACTTCACCGTGACGATCGTCTTCAGGACGGGCTGCGGCGAGGCCGAAGGCGCCGGGGATGGAGTTCCGAGCAGCGCCAGGAGCACGAGGAGCATACGTCATTCTATAACGATTCCCAAGCCCGAAGGGTGACAGGAGGAATGTCCCCGCGACGGAGGGGCGGAAACCGGTCGGGGTGAGGCGCTGGTGGGCCGTCTTGGCCTTACTGCTGCTGGTCGGGTGCCGCGAGGTACGCGTGAAGACCTATGCCGTCGGAACGACGGCCGACCTCGGCAGCGGAAATCAAATCGTCGTGGTACGCGACCCGGGGTCGCTCGAACGTATGGGCATCAAAGAGCCCGTCCGCTTCAAGGGCGAGTTCGGGGTCGTCTTGCTCATGGGCCCCCACTCGCGCAGCGGCTATCGCCAAGTGATCGAATCGATTCGCGCCAACGACGAGCGCGTGCGCGTCGTCGCCTTCGAGCAGGCGCCGCCGGACGGCGGCGAGCCCGCGAACGACTACCGCACGTGGACGCTGTGGGTCATTCCCAACAGCGTCTATCAGCGCGGCATTCATGTCGAAGTGGTCACGCCGAGCAACGAACCGATCGCCCAAACCGTGCTGCCCTAGCGCATGACCTCGATGTGGAGGTATTACGCGGCCGCGACGGCGGTCGTGCTTGCGTTGCTCGTCGGCATCACCGCCTGGCAACATCCCGACGTGCTGCACATCCGCCTCGGCGCGACGACGGTGCCGGCTCCTCCCAAACCGCAGCCACCCGACACCCCCGGCGCTACGAACGACCGCGCCCTGCTGATGACGGCTCCGTGGGTGCTCTCGGCCCTGCCCGAGTGCCTGCTACAGACCTCCGAATCGACCGGTCCGCTCGGCTACGTGCGCTCGAAACTTCCCGCCGGCGCGCAGCCGGTTGCGGACGGAACGTCGCTCGCCTACGGCCCTTGCACGATTTTGGTCGCCGGCGACGAACTGATCGTCACGCGCGGTCCCGACCGCTTCACCGTTCCCCCGCACGTGCAGCTCTTTCGCGCCGGCGGCGATCTCGCGCTCTTGCGGGTCTCCGGCGCGCGTGGAGAGTTGCGCGTCTACACCACGCATACGACAGTGCAATGACGAGTCTACTCGACGAAATACAACACCGGCGCACCTTCGCCATCATCTCGCACCCCGACGCGGGCAAGACGACGCTCACCGAAAAGCTGTTGCTGTACGGAGGCGCGATCCACGTCGCGGGGCAGGTTTCCGCGCGCAAGCGGCAGCGCGCCGTTACGAGCGACTGGATGGAACTCGAGCGCGAGCGCGGCATCTCGATCACCTCGACCGTGCTGCAGTTTCCGTACAACGGCTTCACGGTCAATCTGCTCGATACGCCGGGCCACCAAGACTTCGGTGAAGACACGTATCGCACGCTGCTCGCGGCCGATTCGGCCGTGATGCTGATCGACGCCGCCAAGGGCGTCGAACCGCAGACGAAAAAACTCTTCGCGATCTGCCGCGAGCGCAAGATTCCGCTCTTCACGTTCATGAACAAGATGGATCGCCCGAGCCGCGATCCGCTCGAGCTGCTCGACGAACTCGAGCGCGTGCTGGGCATCGGCGCGTATCCGATGAACTGGCCGCTCGGCAGCGGCGAGACGTTCAAAGGCGTGTACGATCGCACCACCCGGGAACTGCATCTGTTCGAGCGCAGCGCGCATGGCGCGACCAAAGCGACGATGCAGACGGCCGATCCGCGCGATCCGAAGATTCGCGATCTGGTCGATGAGGCCACGTATCACCAGTTCATCGAGGGGCTCGAGCTGCTCGAAGGTGCCGGCGAGGCGTTCGATCGCGAGGCGATGATGCGCGGCGAGATCACCCCGGTGTTCTTCGGGTCGGCGGTCACGAACTTCGGCGTGCAGCTCTTCCTCGACGCCTTCATCGCGATGAGCCCGCAACCGGTGGTTCGCGGCGGCGTCGACCCCGCCGAAGAGCGCTTCACCGGGTTCGTCTTCAAGATTCAGGCCAACATGGATCCCCGCCACCGCGATCGCATCGCGTTCATTCGCATCTGCTCCGGGAAGTTCGAACGCGACATGATGGTGCGCAACGAGCGCACCGGTAAGGACGTGCGGCTTTCGCGCGCGATGAAACTCTTCGCCGACGAGCGCGAGTCGCTCGACGCAGCCTATGCGGGCGACGTGCTCGGGCTGGCGAATCCGGGCGTCTTCGCGATCGGCGATACCCTGTACGAAGGGGCGCCGGTCGTCTTCCCGCCCATCCCCACCTTCGCCCCGGAACATTTTGCGGCGGTCCGGAGTATCGACACATCGAGTTACAAATCGTTCGGCAAGGGCATCGCCCAGCTGCGCGAGGAGGGGGCCGTGCAAGTCTTCTATCCCTGGGGATCCACGCGAACCGAACCGATTCTCGCGGTCGTCGGGGAGTTGCAATTCGAGGTTGCAAAGTACCGGCTGGAATCCGAGTACGGCGTGAAGACCGTTTTTTCGGGGCTTCCCTACTCGCTGGCTCGGCGTGTCGAAGGCGATCCCGACGTCGCCGCGCGCGCGCAAATGCCGAGCAATGCAAAGCTCTTCGAGGACTGGGAAGGCCGCCCGATCGCGCTGTTCGAGAGCGAATGGAGCGTCCGGCTCGCGGCTGAATGGAATCCCGGCCTCGTCTTCGCACCATTTATCGCGGATGTTTCGCAGGAGGTTGTTTCGTCGTGAACCCATCCAAGCTCATCGCCGCCGCCGCCGTCACCGTGTTGCTGGCCGGTTGCGCGTTCCAGAACAAGTACGAGAAGGACGCCGAGATGGTGACTCGCGCCGTGATCGCCAACGATCTTTCTCCGGTCAAGAAAGACATCGCGCCGGGGATCAACATCACGCGCGTGAAGGTGGCGGAATGGTCCGACGAGTTGAGTCAGCAGGGCAAACTCGAGTCGCTGAAAGAGACGACCGAGAACTGCCCGCCCGCGACGCACTGCTTCAACGTCAAGTTCGAAAAAGGCAACTACACCGAGCTCCTCCGGCTCGACGACAACAGCAAGATCACGTATTGGTGGTTCCACCGCGTCGAAAATGGCGGTTAGCTTCGACGACGTCGTCACCGCCGCCGGGCGAATAAAGGGCGTCGCGCACCGCACGCCCACGTTGACCTCGCGCACGCTCGACGCGCGCGTGGGAGCGCGCGTCTTCCTCAAGTGCGAGAACCTGCAGCGTATGGGCGCGTTCAAGTTCCGCGGCGCCTACAACCGGCTCGCGCAGCTCGACGCAGAACAGCGCGCGCGCGGCGTCGTCGCGTACTCGAGCGGCAACCACGCGCAGGGCGTGGCGCTTGCGGCGCAGCTCTTGGGCATACCGGCGACGATCGTGATGCCGAAAGACGCCCCCGAAAGCAAGCTTGCCGCCACACGCGGCTATGGCGCCGAAGTCGTGCTCTACGAACGCTCGGAAGAGAACCGCGCCGTCATCGCGCAAGCGATCTGCGACGAACGCGGTGCGACGCTGGTGCCGCCGTACGACGACGCGTGCATCGTCGCCGGCGCTGGGACGGCCGCTCTGGAACTGCTGCAGGATGCGGGGAACCTCGATGCGATCGTGGTCCCGGTGGGAGGCGGCGGGCTCTTCTCGGGGAGCGCGCTGGCCGCGCACGGCATCGATCCGGGGATCGCGGTGTGGGGCGTCGAGCCCGAAGCGGGCGACGACGTGAAGCGTTCCTTCGAATCGGGGTCGCGGGTGCTCATCGACGTCCCCAAGACGATCGCCGACGGCTTGCAGACGCAATCTCCCGGCGATATCACCTTTGCGATCATCCGCGAGCACGCGGCAGGGGTCGTCACGGTTACGGACGAGCAGATGATCGAGGCGATGCGTTTTCTCTTCGAGCGGCTCAAGATCGTCGCGGAGCCGAGCGGCGCGGCCGCCGTGGCCGCGCTGCTCGCCGCAAAGATCGACGTTTCAGGAAAGCGCGTCGGCGCCGTCATCAGCGGCGGTAACGTGGACCGCGCGCGCTTTGCCGCCCTGATCGCGTAACCAGCGTCCGCCGATCGTACCCTGAGCCTGTCGAAGCGTTACTTGTCGGCCTTGATGTCGCCGCAGGAAACGTACGTGGCGAGATCGTCCGTGCTCTTATGAACGTTGAGCGCGTAGCTGCCCTTGGCGAGGTCCGAGAGCTTGACGCCCGGGACGACGGAGTCGTTCGAGCCGTCGGTCGTATTCTTGAGCGCGTACTCGGGCGCCTTATTGATGTTTTTGCACGTCCCTAAGTGGATGTGCGTGGGTTGCGCGACCTCTTTGGGCGCGTTCTTCAGCGTGACCTTGACGTGCAGTCCGTCGGCCTCTTGCGTGAAGACGGCCGTACCGTTCTCGCCGCTGCCGTTGAGCGCATTCATTTTGATCGTGAGCGTGGACATATCGGCCGCCGAAGCGATTGCCAGGGTCGAGCCGAGTGCGGCGATCGCCGCGAGCATGCGAAGGTTCATCATAGCGTGGTGGCTCCTTTCAACGTGAGGTTTCAACTCAGAACGAACAGAGCGGGTTGCGCGGATGTGGCTGCCCCAGCAGGTGCAACGCTTGCTCTTGCAGCGTGCAGAAGGCGCGGCGCGTGCCTTCGGGGACCGGTGCGTCGGCGCCGTCGACGAGCCCGATGAGCAGTGTGAGCTCGCCGTTCAGCCGAGCGAACGCGGCGGCCTCTTTCCCGTGCGCGGCATTCGCCTTGGCGAAGGCCGCATAGGTGCTTGCCATCAGCCCGGCGGTCTCGTGGGCCATGGCGTACTGCTCGTCGAGTGCTCGTTGCGAGATCGCGATGCGCGGGTCCATGACGAGGGTCAGCGGGCGCGACGTCGTGAGCCCGTCGACGGTCAGGTCGACCGTGTACCGGCCGGGGGCGACCAGCGCCCCTTGTGGGACGCGCGGCGTGTCCTCGTCGTTGGCCGAGATCGGCAGGTCGATCGCCACGGACGGCGGCGTGCTCTCATGCAGGTCCCAAACGAAACGGTGCATGCCCGCATCGGCCGGCGGCCGCGTGAAGGGCCGCTCCCAATAGGCGGGCTTATCGAACTCGACCGGCTCCGGCGAGGGATCGCTGCTCGTGTACCGCCGCACGACGGTACCGCGTGCGTCGCGGATGGTGATTGCGACGGTGGTGGCCGGGTGCGGTAGCGTGTAGTCGATGATCGCGCCGTCCGGGGGATTCTGCCCATGCGGAATCTCGGGCGGCAGCGGCGTGTCGGTGTTGACGTTGCGCTGCACGCGGTACGCTGCCTGCGGCTCGAACAGGTGCGGCGCCGCGAACGCGCCGCTCGTCGCGAGTTCGCGCAGCGGAGCGATGTCGTCGAGGATCCAGAAGCCGCGCCCGTGGGTCGCGACGATGAGGTCGTTGCCGTGTACGGTAAGGTCGCGCATCGAGGTGTGCGGCAGATTGAGCTGCAGGCTCTGCCAATGGTCGCCGTCGTCGAACGACACCGATACGTTGCCTTCGCTCGCCGCGTAGAGCAGGCCCTTGGTCTTGGGATCCTCGCGCACCGCGTTCACCGGACCTTCGGGCATACCCGTCGTGATCGTCGTCCAGTGTTTGCCGCCGTCGTGCGTGCGGTACACGTACGGATGCTGATCGTCGAGCCGGAAGCGATTCACGGCGACGTACGCCGTATCGTCGTCGTGGCGCGACGCATCGATGACCGAAATCTTGCTCCACGCGGTGAGGCCGGGCGGGGTGATGTTCGTCCAGTGTGCGCCGTCGTCGCGCGTGATCCACACCAGTCCGTCGTCGGTGCCGGCCCACAGTGTGCCCTCGTGCTTGTACGACGGCGCCAGCGCGTACACGACGCCGCGATGCGTACCGCGCTGCGGGTCACCGGATTCGAACGCAGCGATGACGCCGGGCATCGCCCAGTGCTCGCGTGTAAGATCGGGGCTGATCGTACGCCAATGCATGCCGCCGTCGCGAGTCGCGTAGATTTGGTTGGCGCCGAAGAAGAGCTCGTGCGGTTCGAGCGGATCGAATGCGATCGGCTCGGTGCGCACCACGCGAAAACCGTTGCTCCGCAGCGGATTCGGCGAGACCTCCAGCGCTTGGCCGGTCTTGTCGTCGAAGCGCTCGAGCTTGCCGCCGTAGGTCACGCCGGGATGCAGCGGGTCGGGAACGACGTAGCCGTACTCCTCCGCGCCCGCCGGGTGCCAATCGCGCTCGTTGACCTGTCCCCAATCGCCGCGGCTCTCGACGCACGCCGAGCCCGATTCCTGCTGGCCGCCGCACACCCAATAGGGAAAGCGGTTGTCGGCGTTCACGTGGTACATCTGCGCGGTCGGCTGGTTGTACCAGCTACTCCACGTCTTCCCGTTGTCGAGCGAGATCGTTGCGCCTTGATCGCTGGTCAGCGCGATGACGTTCGCGTCGTTCGGGTTGATCCAGACGTTTTGATAGTCGTCGCCGCCCGGTGCGCCTTTGATCGCCGTGAACGTCTTGCCGCCGTCCGTCGAGCGGTAGGTCGAGGTGTCGGTAATATAGACGGTGTTTGCGTCGGCGGCGCTGACCGCGACCAAATCGTCGCCGCGTTCGCCGATCGTCGCTTGGTCGGCGTTGGTCTTCACGAAGTGCGCTCCGGCGTCGTCGCTGCGATACAGGGCTCCCCCGTCCTGGCCGTCGACGTATGCGTACACGACGTTTGAGTTGCCCGGCGCGATCGCGATCTCGGAACGCCCCATCGCGGCGGGCAATCCCGCCGTGAGTTGCGTCCAATGGTCGCCGCCGTCGGTCGATTTGAAGATGCCGCTGCCGGCTATCTCGAACGAGCCGCCGACTTCCCACGGCGCTTGCCGTGCCGCCCACAGCGTCGCGTACACGGTTTGCGGATCGTTGCGGTCGATCTGCACGTCGTACGCGCCGACGTTCTCGTTTTTGAAGAGCACTTGCGAAAACGTCGCGCCGCCGTCGGTCGAGCGGTAGATTCCGCGCTCGGCGTTCGGACCGTACGGATGGCCGAGCACCGCGACGAAGAGGCGGTTTGCATCCTTCGGATCGACGGCGATGTGCGGGATCTGCTGCCCGTCGCGCAGTCCGAGATGCGTCCACGTGGCGCCGGCGTCGGTCGACTTGTAGACGCCGTTGCCGATCGAAAGATCGGGACGCTGCAACCCTTCGCCGCTGCCGGCGTAGATGACGTCCGGATCGCTGTCGGCAACCGCGATCGACCCGATCGACTGCGTGGGCTCATTGTCGAAGATCGGATTCCACGTGAGCCCGGCGTTGTCGGTGCGCCAGATGCCGCCGTTCACCGAACCGATGTAGAAGCGGTGAGGCATCGACGGCACGCCGGCAAGCGCTTTGGTGCGCCCGCCGCGCAGCGGCCCGATCTCGCGCCATTGCAGCGCGGCGTAGGCGGAGACCGGGGGAGCGGCGGCCGTTGCCGGCGGGGTAAGAAGCGAAGTGAAGAGCGCGGCGCCGGCGGCGAGCGCGAGGAGGCGATGCACGAGCGTCATAGGCGGCTAACTACCGTGAATGAACGCGCGCACCTCCGCCAGGCTGGCTCGCGATTCGGGCAGCCGGTGGAAGAGCTGCCACACGTGCGGCACTCCGTCGAATAACCGTAGTTGTACGCCGACGCCGCTTGCCGCGGCGCGCTCGGCGAAGCGCACGGCATCGTCGCGCAGCATCTCGATTCGGCTCGCCGTTACGTACGTCCGCGGCAGGCCGTGAAGATCGGCAAAGAGCGGCGAGACTTCGGGGGCGTCGAGCGCCCGGTCTGCCGCGTACGCGCGCGCGATCCGTGACTGCGGATCCCAGATCACGACGTCGTCGGAGCGCTGGTTCTCCTGCATCGACGCGCTTTGACCGGTGAGGTCGAGCCACGGCGAGAACAGCACGAGCCCATCGGGACGCGCGGGTTCGTCGCGGAGCGCGAGTCCCGCCGCGAGGGCTAGGTTTCCGCCCGCGGAGTCGCCCGCGATGAACGCGCGCTCGATCTCGGGATGCGCGGAGCGCAGGCGCCGATAGGCCTGCACCAGCGCGTCGCGAGCGGCGGGGAACGGCGCTTGCGGCGCGAGCGGGTAGTTGAGTGCGGCGACGCGCGCGCCGGCGGCGTCCGCGAGGCTTCCGGTCAGCGAGCGGTAGCCGCGCGTGCTGCACGCGACGAAACCGCCCCCGTGGATGTAGAAGATGAGCGTCGCCGGATCGGCACCGGGCGGCAGCAGCCACTCTCCGTCAAACCCGTCGAGCGGTGCCACGCGGACGCCCCGCGGCGGCCGCCCGAACGTGAGCGTGCCGCCGTTGAACGAGCGCTGCACGCTTGCGAGAAAGCGCGGCGAGTTGCGAGCCGCCATCGCGGGCGTGCGCACCGTGGCGCGCAACAGCAGCCGCGCAGCGCGGGCTCCGAGGCTCACCGGCGCCGGCGGCGTTTGGGTTTGAATGCCGGACCCACCTTGAAATTGCCCTTGCGCGGAAGCGACGTGTCGACGTCCTCGCAGCCGATCGGCGTGAAGTCGCGGCAGTCGTGCGGCCGCGCTTCGTAGATGCCGCAGTAATACTTGCCGCTCTTGCCGCCCATCAGGAACACGCAGTTGTCGCCCAGATCGTCGGTCACTTTGCGCACCCAGCCGACGTGAAAGCCGTCGGCAGAGGGGCGTTTTACGATGTATTCGTCGAGCACGTCCTTGTAGCGCATACCCAGGTGCTCGGCGATACGTTCGACGTCCGGCTTGCTGACGAACGGTTCGTATCCGCTGCAACACTCCGCGCATCCCGGCGGACACGCGATGTTCTCGGGCAGATCGCGCAGATGCTTGCGCGCCAAGTCGATGACTTTGCCGATCGCGCGCACCATCTCGGGGTCGTCGTTGTACTTGTACACGAACTCGCGGTGCGTGATCTCGTTGGCGTTGTAGTAGCGTTCGGTCTTCTCGTTATACGTGATCGTGATGTGCTCTTCGGTGATCTCGATCTCGTTGACGTGCGCCATCGGTTCGGTATCGAGCAACTCGGGATGGGTAGGCTGTCCGGTCCGGCGGGCGAAGTCGCGCAGGCCGATGAGGTCAATCGTTTCCATGATGGCGGCATGAGTTCGCTACGCGTTGCGGGTGCGGCCTGGTGCGGCGGATAAGAATCTTTTCATGCGTACGGCAATCGGCGTGGACCTGGGCGGTTCGCACGTTACTGCGGCGGTCGTCAGCGAAGACGGGACGATTCACCGCCAACATGAAGTCGATCTAGACGATCTCTCGAGTGACGCCGTGATGGCCGTCTTGAAGTCGACGATCGGCGACGCGCTGCGCGATTCGGACGCGCACGACTGCGTGGGCATCGGCCTCGGGGCGCCGGGGAACATCGAACCGCGTTCCGGCGCGGTCCTCTACAGTCCGAACTTCAAGTGGACGAACGTGCCGCTCGGTGAGATGCTGCGCGGCTTCTTCGATATGCCCGTCTTCGTCGCGAACGATGCGCGCTGCGCGACCCTCGGCGAATACACGTTCGGCTCCGGGCGCGGTACGCGCAATTTCGTCCTGCTCACGCTGGGCACGGGCATCGGCGGGGGCATCGTCAGCGAGGGCGACCTCGTGCTCGGAAACCGCTTCGGCGCGGGCGAGGTCGGCCACCATCAGATCCGCCCGACCGACGGCTTCGTGTGCGGGTGCGGAAAGATCGGCTGCTTCGAAGCGCAGGCATCCGGGACGGGCCTGATCCGCCACGCGTTTGCCGTTGCGCCGTCGTTTCCGCGCAGCGAACTGCTGGACATGGATCGCGACAAGCTCGGTTCGAAGAAGATTCGCAAAGCCGCGCAAGCGGGAGACCAGCACGCGCTCGCCGCGTGGAGGAACTTCACCGCGGATCTCGCGCTCGGCCTCGCCAACGTCGTCGCGTTCGTCAATCCCGAACTGATCGCGCTTGGCGGCGGCGTGTCGAGCGCGGCCGACTTCATGCTCGACGCCGTGCGCGGCAAGGTCGACGAACTCACCACGATGGTTCCGCGGGGCACGACGCGCATCGCCGTCGCGCAGCTCGGCAACGATGCCGGGCAAGTCGGCGCGGCCACGATGGCGTTTCGCGGAGGCTTGACTACCCTTGGCTCGTGAACGCGCGCTCGTTACCGGTGCGTCGGGCGGCCTCGGCCTCGAGTTCGCGCGGCTGCTCGCGGCGGACGGCTGCGATCTCGTGCTGGTGGCGCGCTCCGGCGACAAACTGGAGCGTGCCGCCTCCGAGCTCAAGGCCGCGCACGGTGTCGCTGTGGAGACGCTCTCGCTCGACCTCGGGACGCTCGATGCGGCCGCGCGCGTCTTCGAGCGCGTTCCCGAATGCGACGTGCTTGTCAATAACGCGGGCTTTGCCAGCAACGGGCGCTTCGATCAGCTCGAGCCGGCGCGCATCCGCGAGGAAGTGCTGCTCGACGTCCTCACGCTGACCGAGCTCACGAGGGCGTATCTGCCCGGCATGCGCGCGCGCGGACGCGGGCGCGTGCTCAACGTCGCGTCGACGGCGGGCTTCCTGCCCGGACCGGGCATGGCGGTCTACTACGCCAGCAAGGCCTACGTGGTCTCATTCTCGCAGGCGGTCGCGTACGAACTGCGAGGCAGCGGGGTGACGCTTACCTGCTTCTGCCCCGGCGCCACCGCGACGGGGTTCGCCCAGCGAGCCGGGATGCAGGCAACGCGCCTGTTCAAGCTGCAGGTTGCGCAGGCGGCACCCACGGCCCGAGCGGGGTACCGCGCCATGCGGGCGGGCAAGGACCTCTGCGTGCCGGGTCTCTCAAATAAGTTTGTGGCGCTCTCGGCGCGGCTTACGCCGCGTAGCCTGCTCGTTGCGGTGTCGGGAAAAATGGTCGAGACGTGAGCTATATGCATTTCGCACTCAAGTGCAAAATGACGTTCTAGCGCTGCCGGCAGATCGAGCGTACGATGCCAGAGTCGCGGCCCCGAGGGGCTGCGGCTCTTATTGTTGCTGCTAGGAGTCTACATGCATAAAAATCACAGAGCCCTTGCGGGGGCGCTGGTACTGGCGATGTCGCTGACCGCGTGCGGTGGCGGCGGAGCCGGAGGGGCGCTTCCGAGCGCATCTCTCCCGAATTCACCGGGAGCTTCGCAGGCCGCACCGGCCGCGCAGGCCGCCCCGCAGATCTCGATCCCGATGACGCACGGAGCGCTCGCGTACTCGGATCTCGGGCGCCGCTCCCCGACCGCGCCGGTGAAAGTCGCGATCACCCTCAAATACAACAATCAGGCGCAACTCGACGCCTTCGTGAACAGCGTCAGCGGCCCGAACGGCTCGCACGCGTTCCTGACGCCCGCACAGTTCAACGCTGAATATGCCCCGACGGCCGCGCAAGAGCAAGCCGTCGTCAGCGCGCTGCAGCAGGCCGGGTTCACGGTCACCCAGCGCTATTCGAACCGTACGGTCGTCGACGCGACCGCGCCGAGCGCCACCGTCGAGCGCTTCTTCAATACCGAAATGCATACGGTTTCGCAAGGCGTGTACGGCGAACGCTTCGCGAACCTCAAGCCCGCTTCGGTGCCGGCATCGATCGCGGCCTACGTGAGCACGGCCTCGCTGAGCAACGTCGTTATCGCGCGCACGAAGGTCGAGCAGGACGGCGGCGTCATCCGCAATCCGCAAGGACTCGTCGTGGAGAAGACCAAGCCGGTCAACAAGGGGAACGCGCATGAGGCTCCCAAGGCGGCCCGCGTCTTTGCGACGGGCTGCTCGGGTCAATTGTTGCTGAACCCCGGCTTCGAATCCGGCGACGTCGATTGGACCGATACCAACGGCGACATCACCGACGATACGTCGTATGCCTACCAGGGCAGCTACTTCGCGTGGATCGACGGCTACACCGGATCGGTGACCGATCCGGGCGTTTCGCAGACCGTGTCGATTCCGGCCGGTTGCACCGCGACGCTCACGTATTACCTCTACGTCTACACGGCTGACGGAAGCACGGCGAAAGACCACTTCTACGTCACGGTCAACGGCACGACCGTGCAGTCGTTCAGCAACGCGAACAGCACCGGCGGCAAGTACGTTCAAGAGAGCGTGAATCTCTCGTCGTACGCCGGCGGCAACGCAACGATCAAGTTCTACGGCGTGCAAACCGGCTCGAAGGTCACCGACTTCTTCGTCGATTCGACCGCGCTCACGCTCAGCGGCGGCAGCAGCACGCCGACGCCATCGCCGACGGCGACCCCGACGGCGACCCCGACGGCTAAGCCGACCGCGACGCCGACGGCCGGGCCGACGGCGACGCCGACGGCATCGCCCACGCACTCGCCGACGCCGGCTCCGACTGCAACGCCGACCGTCGCTCCCACGAGCACGCCCTCGGGCGGCTGCAACGGCGCGGCGGCGCTCAACGGACCGCTCTCGAACTCGGACGGAACGCTCGCAACGGGCGTCGCCAAGCCGTTTGACTTCCCGGTGCAGCATGGCTGCAACGGCGCGGGTTACACGGCCGCGATCGTCATCGACGATCCGGTCAACACCAGCTACGTCGCGAGCTATCTCTCGGCAGCGGGCGTGACGCAGACCGGCACGATCACCAACGAAGCCGTCGACGGCGGCGGCAGCGGTGACGACGCCGAGACCGACCTCGACGTGCAGACCATCTCGGGTCTCGCGCCGGGCGCCAACATCATCGTGTACGACAACGGATCGCTCTCGGACCAGGCCATCGAAGACGCCTATAACCAGGTGCTCAGCGACGGTAAGGCCGTGGTCGTGAACTCGTCGTTCGGCGGGTGCGAATCGAGCGACACGTCGTTCGAGAGTGCCACCAACTCGATCGCCGAGCAGGGTGCGGCGGAAGGCGTGACGTTCGTCGCGTCGGCCGGCGATACCGGATCGGATGAATGCGGTTCGAACGACAACGCGGAGGGCGTCAGCGCTCCGGCCGGCGATCCGTACTTCACCTCGATCGGCGGCATCAACTTCACCTACAACAGCTCCGGCGTGCTGCAAACCGTGACGGCGGGTTCGTCGACGTGCGGCTCGTCGAGCGGTGAATGCTACGGCGGCGGCGGTGTGTCGACGGTCGTAGCGCTGCCGAGCTGGCAGAGCGGTATCACCGGCGTGATTACGTCGGGCCGCAACCAGCCCGACATCTCGCTGCCCTTCGATCCGGTCGCCGTCTACACCGGCGGTAGCTTCGGAGAGTACATCGGCACCTCGTGGTCGTCGCCGGCATCCGCCGCGCTCTTCCTCGAGACCGACGAACTGCACGGCACCAAGCTCGGTTCGCCGAACGCAACGCTGTACAGTCTCTTCAAGTCGACCGGCTATGCCAGCTACTTCACGCCCTGCACCTCGGGCAATAACATCGCCTACTCGTGCAATGCGTCGCAGTACAATCAGGCGGCGGGTATCGGCGCACCGAAGGGCTGGGCCCTCGCGAACGCGCTGTAATTTCCGCCCCGGCGGTGTCGCGGGGAGGCTCGTGGTCGGCTCTAGACCACGTCGCCTCCCCGCTCCTAGCCGGAACGAAAATTCTTAGCGCGTTCTACACCCGCATGCGCAATGCGTAAAAGAGAAAGAGGCTGGTGGCATTGCCACCAGCCTCTTCTTTATTTTTTTGTGATCTCGTCCGCGGTCGTTCGGTAAGAAATATCTCTCGTTAGTTCGGTCTGAAGGCGTCTGAGAATCGCGCGGAGCCAGGAGGGCGAGAGCGCGATTTCAGCCGAGCAGCATTTTTCCATGGATGGAAAAATGCGGGCGTCCTGAGGAACGATAGAACGAAGGAGATCTAGAGGCTCGCGACCGCTTTCAGTGCAGCTACGGAGATCCCGTCCTGTTCCGGAATCGTGCCTTCGTTGGTTATTTGCGCGATGAGCGCCGCGATACGGCGCGAGCTGCGATTGGGTGCCACGAGCTCTTGATTGCGGCGGATTTCGGCCAGACGGTGCGGCGAGCGAATCAGCGAACGGACCGCTTGAACGACCTCGCCGGCGCCGCGCAGCGCGACCAGGCCGAGGCCGTTGTTGCGCACGAAATCGACGTTGCCGCGCTCTTGCCCGGGCACGTAGTCGTAGACGACGACCGGGAGCTGGGCGGCGTTGGCTTCGGCCAGCGAGCCGGGGCCGGCCTTGGTGACCAGCAGGTCGACCGCGCGAAAATATTCGGGGATGTTGTCGGTGAAACCGAGCACCGTCATCGGCGTGGGCAGCGTGATCGAGAGCTCTTCGAGCTTCTCGCGGAGCGGCTCGTTGCGGCCGCAGACGACCAGCAGATGGATCGGCAGCCGCGCCTTGGCGAGCGCGAGCGTGGTCGGCAAGAGCTTGCCGCCGCCTTCGCCCCCGGCCATCAGCATGACGATCGGCTTGTCGTGCGGCAGCTTCAAGCTCGCGCGCAGCTCTTCACGCGTGCCCGTCACATCGTCGAACTTGGGATGGATCGGCTGGCCGAGCAACCGCAGCCGCGTGCGCGAGATGCCGCGCGAGAGGGCGCGCTGGTAGACCTCGCGGGCCGGCACGACGACCGCATCGGCATCGGGCATCAGCCACGATTCGTGAACCTTGCCGAGGTCGGTGATGACGGTGACGATGGGGATGTGCTGCATGTTGGCGTCGGCCCGGGCGCGCAGAGCCGCATGGTTGAGCAGCGGATGGACCGAGACGATCACATCGGGCTTATAGCTCAGGAAGAGGTCACGGAGACGCTCGCGATAGAGCGGCTCGCAAAAGCGAACCAGGGCCCGGTAGCGCCGGCGACCGTTGGTCGCGTAGTAGAGGGCGCCATAGACGGGCGGGGCATAGCGCAGGGCCATGCTGTAGCCCAGACCCAGCTGCGTGAGGGGGAAGGCGCAGTGGGCGGCGACGTCTTCGATCCGGTGCTCGAAGGCAAACGGCTCCTTGATCTCGTCGAGGGCTGCCGTGATCGCGTTCGATGCGCTCCTATGGCCGCCGCCGGTATCCGAGATCAGAAACAAGGCCCGTTTGGTCATTCACTCTCCGTCGAGTGCGCCGGTCTCCTACGCCCGAACGGGGGCGCGCTTGGAGCGTCGCAGCGCAGCATTGCGAACGCGCCGGCTGGTGGGGGCAAGCTTGGCAATCAAAGCCCGGGCCGGAGCGTCGTAGAAGCGAAAGAGGTCGCCAAACTCGATATCGGGGTTTCGGTGGTGGCCGTCGTGGTCCTCGGGAAGCACGATTTGGAGGGGCCGGGCGATGGCCCGGACCCAGGCCGGCGTCTTCCAGCCGAGCTCGGTCGTGTGGCGCCACCAGACGTGGAGCTGGCCGAGCACCAGGCCGAGCAGGGCGCCTTCCCACGAGATTCGCGAGGCCAGGACCGCGACTGCAAGATAGGGGACCGCGCCGAGGAAGCCGTCGAGCAGCACTTCCGGGTTGACCGAAAGCACCGCATGTTCCCAATAACTCTTTTTGCGATCGTGATGCGTGCGAAGATGCAGCGTAAACCAAAGATGCTGCGGAACGTGGTAGAAGAACGTCGACGCAAAATCTCCGATTACGAGAACGATGAGCATTGCTGCAACAAAAGCCATGGAGTCGCTTCCTTTATCGAAAGGCGGGTACCGCGATAGCCGCTGCCGCCATCTTGTGCGGCTGCGCCTCAACTACCTCTGACCCTACTACGCGCGGGCCGTTTGTAGCAATTCCTTCGGTAGAAAGAGCCCTTAACAGCGCTTTAAGCTGGCCGGCCCCCTCGGCTGTGGATATGCTCGCCGGAGCGCGTTTGTTTCGAGAAGGTCCGCTCGTAGGCGCGCCTCAGCTTGCAATTACGCGTGCCGTACTTCGGACCAATCCACGGATCACCGCGGTTGGTGCGCTGGTGCTCGCGGGCGAAACCGTCCGCGCCGCGCGCAAAGCCGGCATCCCGCCGGAGTTCTTGGCGGCGACGCTCTTGCAAGAGTCGGCCTTCGACCCGCGCGCGCTCTCTTCGGCCGGCGCCGCCGGCATCGCGCAATTCGAAGTCGATACCGCCGATTCGATCGGCATCGATCCATTCGACCCATTTGCCGCGATCGACGGCTGCGCGCGCCTGCTCGGTTCGTATCTGAACGACTACGCGAACAGCTATGACGATCCGTATGCCGCGGCGCTCGCGGCCTACAACGCCGGCCCCGGTGCGGTGGCGCACTACGGCGGCGTTCCACCCTACGCGGAGACGCGCGAGTACATCGCGCTGGTCTTCGAACGCTGGGGCCGGATAGCGTCATACGAGCGGACAAGCACCCACAAGCGTGGAAACGGCGCCCCATGAAAGCACGTATTCTGGCCGCGTCGGCGGCCCTTGCAGCGCTTGCCGGGTGCGGCAGTCCCACGGACAACACGACGTTTGCTCCGCCCGCGAGCTTTCATTCCATCGCGTCGATCGGCCCGTTCGTGCAGATGTGGCAAAGCGGTTCCGACCAGATGCTGATGCTCTTCGCGATGCCCGTCAAGAGCGATCTCCACGACGCGATGTCGCAGGCCAACGTCAAGGACATAGCGGAGATGAATACCGAGACGATCAAGATCTGCGACGGGAAACAACAGGCGATCTTCGTCACCGGAGATACGGTCGGCAAGACGTCGAGCGACGGCAAGACGACCAAACCGCAGAAGCTCGAGATGATCCTCACCGACATCTCGGGGAAGACGTACATGGCGATGTATATGCGCCCGATGCAGACCCCCGCCGACACTGCCGCCGAGGCTTCGATCAAGAATCTCTGCACGAAATAGGGGCCCCGTGAAACCGTAGGTGGATTTGGGGCGTTCCGTGGGTACAACTTCGCCGGGAGGCATCATGCGCGACGCCCTGACATCCGTTTCCGACCGCCTCGAGCTCTTCGAGGTCCCGCATGCCGCGGCGGAGCACTCCTTCGCCGAAGACGTCCGCGCCGGTCTCTCGGCCCCCAAAAAGTATCTTTCGTCAAAATATTTCTACGACGAGGTCGGCTCGGCGCTCTTCGACGCGATCACGCTGCTGCCCGAATACTATCTCACGCGCGCCGAGACCGAGATCTTGCGCGAGTGGGGGTGGGAGATCGTGCGCGTGCTCGACGAGCCGGTCGAATTCCTCGAGCTCGGCAGCGGCAGTGCGATCAAAACGCGCCTGTTGATCGAAGAGGCGCTGCGCGTTCAGGGAACGCTGCGCTACAGCCCGATCGATATCTCGCGCGAGGCGCTCGTGGCCTCGTCGTCGGCACTGGTCAACTCGTACGAAGGGCTGCGCGTGCGCGCGTATGCGGGCGACTACTTCACGGTGCTGGGCTCCGACGCGCTGCAGTTCGAGCGGCGCGTGCTCGCCATGTTTCTCGGGTCGAACATCGGCAACTATGCGCCGAACGAAGCGCGCGCGCTCATCGCGTTGCTCGGCGGCGCGCTGCGTCCGGGCGACGGGCTCCTGCTCGGTGCCGACCGTCGCAAGGATGCCAAGACGCTCGAGCTCGCCTACAACGATCCCGCGGGCGTGACCGCGGCGTTCGACAAGAACGTCCTCGCGCGCATCAATCGCGAACTCGACGGCACCTTCGACCTCTCCAACTTCGATCACATCGCGCGTTACGACGACGAGCGCGGATGCGTCGACTCCTATTTGCAGGCGCGCTTCGAGCATCGCGCGCGGATCGGCGCGCTCGGCATCGACGTGCGCTTCGGCCCCGGCGAACGCATCCACACCGAGTCGTCGTATAAGTTCGGCGACGACGACATGCGGGCGCTGGCGGCGGGATGCGGTTTTCGCGTCGGCAAAGAATGGCACGACCGCGCGGGCCGCTTCAGCGTGCACTTGCTCGTTCGAGAGCCCGCAGCGTAAGGTCGAGGGCAACCGCCAGCGCGCACGCCGCGATGCTGCCGGCGACGATCTCATCGGTATGATGGATCGCAAGTCCGGTGAAGATCAGCGAACCCAGACCTCCCGCACCGACGTAGCCGCCCAGCATCGCGAGCGCCACCATCGCCACCGCGGTCACGCGGACGCCGCCGACAATGACGGGCGTTGCAAGCGGAAGTTCGACGCGAACGAGGCGTTGACGCCACGACATGCCGAGCCCGCGCGCCGCGTCGACCGCGGCGGGATCGACGGCCTGCAGCGCCGCGACGACGCTGCGCACCAGCACGAACTGCGCGTACGCGACCAGCGCAACGAAGACCGGCAGCGGGCCGAGCCCGAACATGCGCACCAGGACCGCGAGCAGCGCGAGGCTGGGGATCGTGTAGATGGCGCCGAGCGCGCCGAGGAGCGGGGCGGCGAGCGGCCCGCGGCGCGCGGCGACCGCGCCGAGCGGCAACGCGATCGCAAAGGCGACGGCAAGTGCTGCAGCCACGAGTTCGAGGTGTTCGGCGGCGAGCGCGCCGACCCGCGCAGCATGCTCGAGCAGGTAGTTCATCGCGCCTCGAAGAGTTCGGCCACGAACGGCGTTGCGGGCTGCGCGAGGATCTCGTCCGGCGGCGCCGCTTGTTCGACCCGGCCCGACCGCATCACGACGATGCGATCGGCGAGCACGAGCGATTCGTTGACGTCGTGCGTGACCAAGATCGCCGTCGTACCGACGTCGCGCACGATGCGCTTGAGCTCGACTTGCAGCCGCCTGCGCACGATCGCGTCGATCGCGCCGAACGGTTCGTCCATCAGCAGCGCGCGCGGACGCGCGGCAAGGGCGCGCGCAACGCCGACCCGCTGCGCCTCTCCTCCGGAGAGCTCGCGCGGACGGCGGCCGCGATAGCGCGCGGGATCGAGATTCACGAGCGTGAGCATCTCGTCGACGCGTGCGCCGATGGCGGCACGCTCCCAGCCGAGCAGGCTCGGCACGACCGCAACGTTCTCCGCGACCGTCATGTGCGGGAAGAGCCCCACCGCCTGGATCGCATAGCCGATGTGACGGCGCAACTCGACTTCGTCGAGTGCGGCGATGTCCTCGCCGTCGAACAGAATGCGTCCGCTCTGCAGCGGGGCGAGGCGATTGATCGTGCGCAGTAGCGTCGTCTTCCCGCAGCCCGACGGCCCGACCAGTACGATGAACTCGCCGGCGGCAATCTCGAGGCTTACGTCCGCTACGGCTTCCGAGGCGGCGTTCTCGTAGCGCACGACCGCGCGTTCGATCGCGATGCTCGCGCCGCTCATCGCGCCTCCCCCCGCAAGAAGGCTGCGGCGACGTCGGCCGGGTCGGCTCCCGCCTCGACCGATTGGTTCATGCGCTGCATCGCGTCGCTCGTGATGCGTGCGCTCGCCGCGTCGAGGGCGGGCGCAATCCGCTGCTCGCGCACCAGAACGCTGCGGCGAGCGACCGGCGCCGGATTGTACGGAGGCCACAGGTGCTTGTCGTCGTCGAGCAGCACGAGATGATGCGCCGCGATCGCGCCGTCGGTCGTGAACGCGGTCGCAACGTCCGCGTCGCCGCGCAGCAGGGCGTCGTACTTCAGGGCGATGTCGTACACGCGAACGCTCGCAAAATGGAAGCCTCCGTACGCGCGCTGCAAGCCCGGAACCCCGTCGGGGCGCGTGACGAATTCGGGAATGGTGGCAAGGCGCAGTTTCGGCGCCAGCAACGCGAGCTGCGAGAGCGTGCGCAGACCGTATCGGTGCGCGATCGCGTGCGTCGTCGCCAGACCCTGCGAGTCGTTCATCGGCGCGGGCGCGAGCCACACCAGGTCGAACTCGCGCGCGAACGCCTCGCGTACCGTGCGATAGATCGCGTTCGGGTCCGGCTGCGGCGGAAGATGCAGGACGTCGATCAGCGCGGTTCCGGTGTATTCCGGGTAGAGATCGATGTCGCCGCGCGCAAGCGCGGCCAGTGCAATCTGGGTGGAACCCAGATTGAAGCGCCGCGCTACCGGCAGTCCGGCGCGTTCGAGCGCCTGCGCGTAGATCTCGCCGAGTACGATCGATTCGGTGAAGTTCTTCGATCCGACGCGGATGCCGGTAAGCTGCGCGCATCCGGCGGCCACCGGGAGAGCGGCCAGCCCCGCGAGCGCTCGCGCGCGCGACATGCGCATCACCGCATCTCCGCTCGTGCGGCCAAGCGCGCAAATGCGAGCTCTGCGAAGAACGCCATCGCTGCGACCGCGATGCAACCGGCGAGCAGCAGCGGACCGTCGTCGGTTTGCAGCGCCCGCACGATATCGTCGCCGAGTCCGCCTGCACCCACGAACGTTGCGAGCGTCGCGCTCCCGATGACCTCGACGCTTGCGATGCGAACGCCGGAGAGCGCCACCGGCAACGCCGCCGGAACGACGACGCGCACGAATCGTTCGCGAGCGTTCATGCCGATGCCGCGCGCTGCATCGAGCATCGCCGGCGGCACGCCGCGGATCGCGAGATCGATGTTGATGACGAGCGGCGGCAGGGCCAGCAGCACGAGCGCCGCGAGCGCAGGGAGCGTGCCGACGCCTAAGATTGGGAGAAGAAGCATTAAGACGGCGATGCTTGGAAGCGTGCGCCCGAAGGCCGCCGCGGCGAGGATCGGGCCGCGCAGCAGCGTGCCGGTTGCGGCCGCGAGGCCGAGCGGAAGGGCCGCGCACACGGCCGCCAGCAGGGCCGTGCCGGCCAGGGCCGCATGCCGCAGGGCATCCGCGCCGATGAGTTGCAACATTATCTGCTAGTGTTTTTCGCGCGAGCGGAGAAACCATGGGAATGCTCAATCGGAACGACGCACCGGCGGGAGCGGCCGCGCCCCCGCTCGATGATCCGTCGCTCTTTTTCAGCCGCGAGCTCTCGTGGCTGGAATTCAACGAGCGCGTGCTCGAAGAAGCGCTCGATCGCTCGAACCCGCTGCTCGAACGGCTGAAGTTCGTCGCGATCTACGGAACGAACCTCGACGAGTTCTTCATGATCCGGGTCGCCGCGATCAAGCAGCAGATCGAAGCGCAAGTCGTGCGCCGCTCGGACGACGGGCGAATGCCCGTCGAGCACTTGGCCGCGATCTCCGATCGCCTGCGGCGTTCGCTCGCGACGCAGACGCATCTGCTCAACGACGAACTCATCCCGAGCCTCGCGCAGCACGGAATCAAGATCACGCGCGTCGCGGAACTGAGCGACGAGCGACAGCAGGCGCTCGAGCGCGTCTTCGACGATCGCCTGTTCCCCGTGCTCACGCCGCTGGCAGTCGACAGCGGTCATCCCTTTCCTTATATATCGAATCTCTCGCTCTCGCTCGCGGTCGAACTCGAGGAGCCGACCGCCGAAGGCGTCGAGCTGCACTTCGCTCGCGTGAAGATCCCGCAGACGCTGCCGCGCTTCGTCGCGGTCGAAGGCGCGCCCGACGGCGAGCGCCACTTCGTTTTGCTCGAGGATCTGATCGGCCATCATCTCGACGGACTCTTCCCCGGCATGAAGGTACGCGAAGCCTATCTCTTCCGCGTCACGCGCGACGCCGACCTCGATTTGCAGGAAGACGAAGCCGACGACTTGCTGCGCGCCATCGAATCGGAACTGATGCGGCGCCGGTTCGGCGAACCCGTCCGGCTCGAGATCGAGCGCGGCATGCCCGAGTACATGCGCGATTTTCTTTTGCAGGCCCTCGATCTCTCGGAGGTCGATTGCTACGAAGTCGACGGGCTCATCGCGCTCTCGCATCTGTGGCAGATCGTCGGGCTTCCGGATTACGAAGACCTGCGCGATCAACCGTTCATGCCCGCGATTCCGCGCGACCTCGTCGGCAAGGCCGACATCTTCGAGCGGATCCGCGAGAGCGACGTGCTTCTGCACCATCCGTACGAATCGTTCGACCCCGTGCTGCAGTTCTTGCAGCAGGCGGCGAACGACCCCGACGTGCTTGCGATCAAGGCGACGCTGTATCGAACCTCCGGCAAGGATTCGCCGATCGTGCGCGCGTTGCTCGAGGCGGCGGAGAACGAAAAGCAAGTCGCAGTGGTGATGGAGCTCAAGGCGCGCTTCGACGAAGAGAATAACATCGAGTGGGCCAAGCGCCTCGAGCGCGCGGGCGTTCACGTCGTGTACGGTTTTCCCGGTCTGAAAGTGCATGCGAAGTGCCTGCTCGTCGTTCGGCAAGAAGAGGACGGCATTCGACGGTACATCCATTTCGGCACCGGCAACTACAACGAGAAGACCGCGAAACTCTATACGGATCTGAGCCTCTTCACGTGCCGGCCGGAGCTAGGGGCCGACGTGACGCAAATGTTCAACGCGCTTACGGGCTTCTCGAAGATCACCGACTACGAGGACTTACTCGTCGCGCCGGTGACGCTGCGCCGCGAGATGATCGCGATGATCGATCGCGAGACCGAGCATGCGCGGGCGGGCCGGCCGGCCGGCATCCGGGCCAAACTCAACGCCATCACCGATGCCGACATTTGTCGCGCGCTCTACCGGGCGTCCCAGGCGGGCGTGCCGATCGACCTCGTCGTCCGCGGCATGTGCATCCTGCGCCCGGGCCTGCCGGGTGTAAGCGAGACGATCAAGGTCAGCAGCATCGTGGGGCGCTTCCTCGAGCATTCGCGTATCTACATCTTCGAGAACGCCGGCGAGCGCGAAGTCTTCATCTCCAGCGCCGACTGGATGGGCCGCAACCTCGACCGCCGGGTCGAGCTCGGCGTCCCCGTCATGGACCCGGTCTTGGCGGAGACGCTGACCAGTCAAATCGTCAGCGTCCTGATGGCCGACAACGTGAAGGCCCGCGAGCTGGCACCCGACGGTTCGTACCACCGGCGATCAATTCGCGCCGAAGAGATGCCAATACAGGCACAACGCGTGTTCTTGCTGCAATCGCAGACACCGTAGTTATCCATTCGATAAAACTTCCTTAAGATTCTCACCATAGACTAAGCCTGAGCTACGGCCGAACGCCGGGCTCTAGTTTCTGTTGCTTGATCTTTGGAGGATGACTTGAGTACAATCGCTCGCATCCTGTCCGCGATGGTCGTGGCAGCGTTCGCCGTTGGTCCTGTGAGTGTGGCAGCGGCACCGAACGCCTCCCCGTCCGTGGTGGCGCAGAACGCGTCGAGTGCGCAGGCTGGTACCGTGAGCGGTACCGTCGTTGACGCCGCGGGAAGCCCCGTTTCCGGCGTCACCGTCACGCTGCGCGGCTCGCAGACCTATACCGCGACGTCCGATTCGAAGGGTGCGTTTTCTATCGCGAACGTTACCCCGGGCGTCTACACGCTGACCGCAGCGCGCGCCGGCTACGAAACCGCGACGGAGAACGACTACGCGGTCGTCAGCGGCCAAAACGGCGCCGTTGCCGTCACCTTGAGCGTTGCGTCGTTCACGTCGCTGCGCACGATCGCAACCGTGCGGTCGACGGGCCGCGGCACGTTCAACACCTCGACCGCGGCGGTCAACACCGTGTCGGCGCAGGATTTCGCCAACCAGGGATCGCCGCAGGTCACGCGCATCCTGGATCAGGTTCCCGGCGTGCAAATCTCGTATCCGAGCGGCAGCGGCAACGCGGCCGTGCCGGGCGCGATTACGTTCCCGAACATCCGCAACGCGCTGTCGTACGAAACCGCGTCGCTCATCGACGGCCACCCGCTTTCGGTCGGCCGCTTCGGCGACTACGTCACCTCCTTCCTGAACAGCTACATGCTGCAGCAGGCGGAAGTCATCAAAGGGCCGGGCGCCAACGCACCGCAGACGAACTACGCGATCGGCGGTACGGTCAACTTCCGGACGAAGGACCCGACCCAAGCGCTGACGCCCGACTACTCGTTCGGCTACACGAACTTCGGCGGAACGTTCTTCAACTTCGGGCTGTCGGGCACGATCGCCGACGGCAAGCTCGGCTTCGTCGCCGATGTTGCCAGCGTCAACGAGCCTTCGGCGCTCAACGGTCAATCGGAGTACGTCGGCCAGCTCAACGGCGCGGTCGCCCACATCAACGGCACGACCGACGTGTGGAGCTACAACGACCTGCAATCGGGCGTTCCTGGGGCTCCCAACGCCGGCTTGTACAACAGCTACTCGCTCAAAGTGTGCTGCTACGCCATTTCGGGCAACTTCTTCAACCTCAGCGAGCTGCTCAAGCTGCGCTACAAGTTCTCGAGCGCGACCACCGCGACGGTGAGCTATCTCGGCGGCCAAACGACGGCCGACCAGAACGGCAACACCTCGCAGCTCACGCCGACCTCCTTCCAGCCTCCGGCCGGGTATTCCGGATCGACGCCCGTCGGCTATCAGTTCCTGACCGCGAGCGCCTACCCGGGCGGCGACATCGAAACCAACAACGAGCCGATCCTGCAAGCCGAGGTCAGCTCGACGCTCGGCAGCGACACGATCCTCGCGCGCTACTATCACGCGTCGATCTACCGTCTGCTCGTCGAAGGTTCGAACAGCCCGTCCGTTCCGAACACGCTGCTGCAAACCGTCAGCGGTGTGAACGAGGGCGCGAACGGCGGTGCCGTGTACAACGACGTCACCGTGCCGGTCGACTACTACGACTACTTCCGCCAGGACGAAATCGACAAGCTCGGCGGTACCGACCTCCAGTACTCGCATCCGTACGGCGAAGGCGGCAACATTACGTTGTCGTGGAGCAATACGATCTCGCAGACCCAGTACTTCACGCAAGGCACCGCCATCACCGTCAACCCGGACAACTCGTTCGGTGGCGCGGCGCTGGCCCCGCCGACCGTGAGCATCCCGACGGGTTCGAGCGAAACCTTCCAAACGCTTCGCCTGAGCGACACGCAGAACTTCGGCGAGAAGTTCAACGGCATGCTCAGCTTGTATGACAACTCCTACAAGTGGACGGCCGCGCAAGCTTGCGGCAGCCCCTGCGATCCGGGTGGCAGCAACGCTACGTTTGCAACGACCAGCCTGAACCACTTCGACGGAAGGCTCGGACTCACGTATCGCCCCGAAGCCAACCTGATCTTGCGCGGCGCGCTCGGCTCGTCGATCGCTCCGCCGTACCTGAATCTCGTCTCGAAGTTCAACGGCGGCGTGACGTATAACGGCTACGGCGCCTATGCAACCGAGAGCCTCAACAACCCGAACCTCAAGCCGGAGACGTCGTTCGGCTGGGATGTCGGCGCGGATGCCCGCATCAAGGGCAGCTACTACGTGAGCGGCGACATCTACCTCACGAACCTGTTCAACCAGTACGATCCCTACACCGAGCTCAGCAATCAGCTGTGTACGCCTGCGGTGAACAAATCGTGCCCGGTGGCCGGTATCCCGATTCTCTATCAGCTCAACGGCAACGTCAGCAACTCGCGTTACGAGGGCATCGAGCTCTCGCTCAAGCGCGTGGTGACCGACGGCTTCGGCTTCGTGCTCTCGGGTTCGACGCAGCGCGGCTACGCCTACAACCTGCCTGCCAACTTCTACTGCAGCGGCAAGCAGGCGGTGTGTACGCCGGCCAACTACGACATCAACCTCAACGTCGTCTCGGGCGTGAACTTCAACACCTCGAGCAGCTCGGCGTACTACCACACCGGCGCGTGTGCCAACCAGACCAACCCGCAGTCGTCGTCGTACTGGTGCGGCGCGACCTCGCTCTGGAACCAGTCGGTGCCGTACCTCCAAGGCTACGGCGAGATCAACTGGCAGAACCCGCGCGGCTGGTACGCGTCGTTCGGCGGAACGCTCTTCGGGAAGAACAACTCGTTCAGCGAGCCGCCCTTCATCGAAGCCCGCGCATCGGTGCGCGCTCCGATCACGAGCACGCTCTCGCTCCAAATCTCGGGCAACAACATCTTCAATGCCTACAAGCAGTTGTTCCCGATCGTTGGCGGCGGCGTCAGCATTCCGCTGGCGACCGGCGGCATCGGCATCACCAACGCCAACGTGCTTGGGCCGGCCCAGTATAACTTCATCCTCACGAAGACCTTCGGCGCCTTCACGTCGTCGGATACGGGGAATTCGCAACGATGAACACCCAGAACACTATCCCTCCACAACGGGGAGCAACCGTGCGTAAACGCATCTACGGAGCGATCGCGCTCCTGACGCTTGCGGCCGTCGCCGCCTGCGCCGGCGGTAACGGAACGCCGAACACGCCCTATCCCACGCCGTTCAACGTCTCGGGCGGAACGCTGAGCACTTCATCGCCGCAAGCGGTGACGCTGCCCTCAACGACCGGTCTTGGCGTCGGCACGGTCACGGTTTCCGGAAGCGGCACGGTCGCGGTCGCGCAGAGCGCGTCGAATCCGAGCGGCGTTCCGGTGCTGCAGATCGCCAAACCGAAACTGAGCGGCGGCCCGGCCGCGCCGGCCGCGTCGGCGAACACGCCGCTCGCGTACGTGACGATCACCGCAACGTCGGCAAGCACGCTGAACTCGATCGCGAACCTCACCATCACTCCGACCGGAACGCTTCCGGCAGGGCCGTACTACCTGGCCTTTTGGAACGGTACCCAGTGGGTAACGATCGGAAAGCCGGGCGTGGTTAACGGCGGCACGATCACGTTTGCCAGCGTGACGCTCAACCCGGCCGTGACGCTCGCCTCCGGGAGCAGCTTCTATCTCGCGGTCTACACGGGCCAGATCTTCGTGACGCCGACGCCGCCGCCGCCGGCGCCGGTCGCTTCGCCGTCCTCGCAAACGCTCAACCTGGGCGTCAGCGGCTCGATCACGGTGACGAGCGGTTCGGGCATCACGATTACCGCCCAGAGCTCGAACACGTCGGTCGCAACCGTAACGGCGTCGGCCAGCACGGGGACCGGAACGACCGCGACGTTTACCGTCACGCCGGTTGGTGTCGGCAACGCCACGATCACCTTCACGGACCCGCTCAATCAGACGGGTACGGCGACGGTGACGGTCGTGAACACCAATCCCTCGCCGAACCCGTCGCCGGCCAGCGGCACGATCGGCCTCGGCGACCAAGTCACGCTCGTCGTCCCTGCGAAGACGGGCACGGTCATCAACGCGACGAGCTCGAACTCGGCAGTGCTGTCCGTGACGGCTACGGCTACGGGCGACGCGAACGGACACGCGACGTTCACCGCGACCGCGGCCGGTCCGGGTACGGCGACCCTGACGTTCACCGATCCGGTCAACGATAAAGGCACCTTCACCGCGACGGTGTCGGGCATCAAGAACGGTGCGTTTACGAGCGGTTTGACCAACTGGTCCAACTGCAGCTACGCGCACGTTGCCTTCACGGCGACCGTCAACGAAGCAACGCCGGTTCCGTCGCCTGCGCCCTCGCAGTCGCCGGGCTCGGCAACCACGCCGATCCCAGCGGCTAACCTCACCGCGCTCTCCGCCGCGGTAACGCCGCCGCCGAACGACAACCCGTCGCCGCCGCCGTTCGTTACCTCGTCGGCCGCTCCGGCAGCCGTCGGCTCGAGCGTGGCGCTTCTGGGCTCGCTCAACGATGCCACGACCAACGTTCCCAAAGGCGAGTTCGGTATCTGCCAGACGGTGGCCGTCACCTCTGCAGCGCCGTACCTGAGCTTCTGGGTCTGGGAAGGTGGCGAGAACTACAGCTTCAAGAGCTCCGACCAGGAAGCCGAAGTTCTCGATGCCACCGGAACGACGATCCAGCAGACGCTCTTCGCCGAAGAGCACTGCTACGTGCATCCGCCCGCCGAATCGCCGGGTCTCGTCTCGACGAGTAACGGCTGCTGGCCGTCGGCCTTCGGCGGAGACTCGAGCGGATACAAGGATTGGGTAGCCGGGGGCTACTGGTACCAGCGAGGTCCTTACAACCTCTCTGCGTACGCGGGTCAGACCGTCACCTTGTACTTCGGAAACTACTCGTACTACGCAAACACCACCAACGTGTACTCGAACTTCTACTACCTCGGCAACGTGCAGCTGTTGCCGACGAGTACGCTTCCCATGACGGTTCCGCTGGTCCGCGGACGGACGTTCTCGGTCCAACTGAGCCACTCATAAGCGTCCATCGCGGGATGGAAGCGAGTGGGGCCCGCGCGAGCGGGCCCCATTTCTTTTTCAGGCGGGCCGCTTAGAAAGCTCGATCACGATCCTCCACTCGTGGGGCGTGAGCGGCTGGACGGATAAGCGCTGACCTTTCTTGAGCAGCGCCATGCCGACGAGGCGCGGCTCGGCGCGCATCCGCGCAATGGTGACCGGGTGCGCGAGCGGCTCGACGTACTCGACGTCGACCATCATCCACTTCGGCTTCTCCGGCGTGCTGCGCGGATCGTAGTACTCGCCGCCCTTTTCGAAGGCCGTCGTGTCGGGGTAGGCCTCGCGCACGACCTTCACGATGCCGACGGCCGCCGGTTCGGCGATGCTCGAATGATAAAAAAAGCCGAGGTCGCCGATCTTCATCTCGGTCATGTTGTTGCGCGCCTGAAAGTTACGCACGCCGCTCCACGGCGTAACGCGCTCCTTTGCAAGGCGCTCGAAGCTATAGGCATCCGGTTCGCTCTTGAAGAGCCAGTAGCGGGACATTGCACCACCTCACTGAAGATTTTATTACATCAACTTGCCAAGTTGGGGGTAACGTATGCCGATGGCACCTGTGGGCTGCTTGCTAGTGACGCGACCGATGTGATGGGAAAATCGTTCCTTCAAAGCGTGCGAATGGCCCTCAATAGTCCCAACCGGGAGCCCTGGAAATTCGTCGTGCTCTACGCCCTTTCGTTTGCATGCTATGCGCTGGGAATACTTATCGCGGCGCACATCAGATCCAGCGCAGGCCGACTCCCGAACGTCCTTGACGTGGCTTTTTTGGCTGTCCAATTCCTCCTGATTGGATTTTGGAATCCGCTCTATCTTTTTCCGGCGATCTTGGCTGCGGTCGTCCCTCGCATTCCATTTGTGCTGCGAATCCTTGGACTTGCTCTTTTCGAGGTCGGCGCTGGCGTTTGGATGTACAACCTCTATGGTATCAATACGCTATTGCCGTAGACGGCGCTTGGAATGGATCAGTGCCACTGACCAGCGCGTTAATAGATGAAGAGGTTTCCGGGCAGTAGCGGGACATGCGGGAGCCTTTCGTCAAAAGCGGTGCGGTGATCGCGAGCCTCAGAATTCCATCGCTTGTCCTCGCCGCCGCGCTCCTCCTCGAGCCAACGGCGCCGGCTGGTGCGGCGCCGTTGCAACAACAGTGGGTCGTGGCGAGCGACGTCCATTTCGATCCGTTCGCCGATCAGGCACTCGTAACAAAACTCGAGGCGGCGCCGCCCGAGCGCTGGCGCGGCATCTTCGAGAGCGCCGGTCCGCAGCCGTTCTCCGGGTACGGGAGCGATACGAACGACGCCTTGCTCGAGTCGGCGCTCGGCGCCATGCGCAATGCGGTCACCTCCCCGCCGGTCGTCATCGTGGACGGCGACTTTCTGGCGCACGACTTTCGCGCCAAGTTCGAGCACGCGACGGGGCTGAGCGACGACACGGCGTATCGGGCGTTCGTCGACAAGACCGAGGCCTTCGTCGCGCAAGAGTTTGAAGCGGCGTTCCCCCACGCGCGCATTCTGCCGGTGGTCGGGAACACCGACGGCTATTGCGCCGACGGACAGAGCGGCGCGAATACGCCGTTCCTCGCGCGCATGGGTGCCGACTGGGCCGGCGCGGTCGGTGCGCAAGATCCGCTGGCATTCCTCGCGCAGTTCAGTGCGGGCGGGTACTACGACGTACCGCTGCCGGTTGCAAGCGCGCACGCGATCGTGCTCAACGATACGTTTTGGGCGAGCGGCTTCAGAGATACGTGCTCCACGCCGGCCGGCATGCCCGGCGGCGCGGAGTTTTCGTGGCTCGTGCAAGCGCTCAAGGCCGACGCCGGCGGCCCGGTGTGGATCGTCGCGCACCTGCCGCCCGGAATCGACGTGTATTCGACTCTGCACGCGACGCCGGGATCGCCGCCGATAACTTTTCTCAACGATCGCGATAACGCAAGTTTCATCGCCGCGCTCAGTTCGCAGGCACCGCCGGTGGTGATGGCGATCGCCGGGCACACGCACATGGATTCATTTCGTATCATCGGGCCCGAGTCGGGGGACGTACGGACCCCGATGCTCGTCGTTCCGTCGATCAGCCCCGTTGCTTCGAGCAACCCGTCGTTCGAAGTGCTCGACGTCGACGCGGCGAGCGCGCAAGTGAACGATGCGCGCGTGTGGGTGCTGCACGATCTCGCGGCGCTCGCGAAGGACGGCAAACGCGAGGCGTCCTGGAAGCGCGAATACGACTTCGACGCGATCTTCGGGCACGGTCCGCTCACCGCGGCGCACCTCTCCGACATTCAGCAGGACATGTTCGAGAACGAGCGAGTGCGCAAACGCTACGCGGAGTACTACGACGGCGGCAGCGGGCGCGTCGCGATGCCCGATAGCGATTGGCGCGCGTACTGGTGTGCGAACGTCGCGCTGACGGCGGTTGCCTATGGTGCGTGTGCGATGCCGCAGATCCAGCGCAACCTGCCGCCGCACCCCTCACCGCCGCCTCTTCCGACACCCGCTCCAACACCGTCGCCGACGCCCTCGCCGACGACCTCGCCTACGCCCTCGCCGACGGCATCGCCGTCGCCGTGATCCACGCGTTGCTGTTCGCGGCGGCGATGAGCCGCTGGATCGTCGTCGACGACATTCATCTCGATCCGTTCTTTCGCGAGCAGACGGTGTACGGAGCCGGCGACACGACGCCGGTATTATGGGCGGGCGCGGTGCGCGCGATGCGGGCGGAGGTGCCCGATGCGCGCGTGGTGGTGCTCGGAGGCGACGAGCTCGCGCACCTCTGGGGCGGTCTCGCCCGCGCGGCTCACGCCGATCCGGAAGCGGCGGCGCTCGCGACGATGCGCCGCATCGCGGACGATCTCGGCGCCGCCTATCCGCATGCGCAGTTCATCGTCGCGCTCGGCAATAACGACGATCCGTGCGGCGATTACGCCAGCGAGAGCGGCGGCCGCTATCTCGCAGCGCTCGAACGCATCTGGGAACCGCTCGTCGACCGCAACGGCGCGGCGCCGCACTTCCGTGACGAGTTCATGCGCGGCGGGTACTACGGCGTGCGCCTGCCCGACGGCGAGCGTGCCGTCGTGTTGAACACGGTGCTGTGGTCGGCCGTCGCGCGGAGCGGCTGTACGTCGGATACCTCGGGGGCAGGCGCGGCGGAGCTGGCGTGGTTCGATCGCACGCTCGCAGCGCTCCCGGCCGCCGAGCGCGCCGTACCGGTCATGCACGTGCCGCCGGGGTACGACGCTCGAACGACGACGGAGCTCGGCGAGCTGTTTGCAATGCCGTTTCTGAACTCCGATGACAACCGCGCGTTGCTTTCCGTTTTGGCGCGCAATCGCGAGCGCATTCCGTTCGCGCTCGCGGCGCACACGCATCACTATGACTTCCGCGTCGCCGCCGGCGTGCCGATGCTCTTGGCGTCGTCGATCTCGCCGGTGTACGGCAATCTGCCGGCGTTCTACGAACTCGACGTGAGCGGCGGCCGCCTGCGCGACGTCGTTCCCTACACCTACGATCCGCACGGTGCCGGCGTGCGCTTCACGGCGCGCGAGCCCTTCGATGCGATGTACGGGATCGCGGCGTTCGACGCTCCCGCGCTGCAGGCGGCAGCGGCGCGCATACGCACCGACGAGCCGACGCGCGCGACGTGGCTGCGCGCGCTCGCTGTGTGGGGAGTGAAGCAGCGCGGCTCGTGGCTGCCCAGTGCGTGCGCGCAGACCGAACTCGAAGGCGGCTTCTCGTGGTGTGCGGGGGTAGCGCAGCGTCAGCTTTCGATCGGAGCCGTCGCACTGCTCTGCCTCGCCGCGGGCGTGGCGTTGCTCGTGCGCGGTCTACGTCGCCGCGTCGATCGCCGCGCCTAAGTCGTTGTTCCGCAGCATTCGCACGTCGCGGGACGCGCGGTTCCAGGGGCCCTAACGCTAGTCGCTACCGACCGCTATGGGCCGTTTCGGATCGGCGATCCATTCGCTCCAGGAACCTGCATAGAGACGCGAGCCGCGCATACCGGCGTACTCCATCGCGAGCATGTTCGCCGCGGCCGAAACGCCGGAACCGCATTGGTGTACGATCTGGCTCGGCGCGCCGTGCGCCGCGTACGCGGCAGCGAGGTCGTCGGGGTTCTTGAAGCGCAGGTCGGCGTTGAAGATCGACTTGAACGGATGATTGTGCGCGCCGGGAATATGCCCGGCGACGGGATCGATCGTTTCGTTCTGTCCGGCGAAGCGGTCGGCCGCGCGCGCGTCGACGATCGTCACGTCGCGCTTGCCCAGGTGCGCGAGAACGAAGGCGGCGTCGACCACGAGCTCGCTGCGCACCCGTGCGGCGATCGTCCCGCGCGTCCGCGCGACGGGGGCGTTCGCGCTCAGCGGAAAGCCGGCCGCGTTCCAGGCGGCGATTCCGCCGTCGAGGACGGCGACCGCGTCGTGACCGATCCAACGGCACAAGAACCACAGCCGCGCGGCAAACATGTCGCCGCCCGCGTCGTAGGCCACGATCTGCGTCGCGTCGGTAACGCCCATCTCGCGCAAGAATGCCGCGAAGGTCTCGGGGTCGGGAAGCGGATGGCGCCCGTTGGTACCGGTGTGCCGGCCGGCGAGATCGCTCTCGACGGCGGCGAAAAACGCGCCGGGGAGGTGGCCTTCCTCGTAGAGCTTGCGGCCGAGTGAAAAATCGGCCAGGGCGTGCCGGCAATCCACGATGACCCACGCGGGATCCTCGAGGTGCGCGTGCACCGTCGCCGCGTCAACGAGCGTCGTGTAGGACACTAGCGCAGATTGATCGTGGTCTTCGGTTGCGGCTCGTGACCGAACGCGTCTTTGAGCACGGTTTGCAGCTCGCCGTTCTGCGCCATCGGCCCGAGGATGTCGGTGTCGCCGTAGAACTTGCCGTCGATGAAGACCTTCGGCAGCGTCGGCCAGTTCGTCATCTCCGCGAGCGCTTCGCGTTTGGGCATGTTCTCGAGCACGTCGATCACCTCGAACGGGTAGCCGAAGTGGTCGAAAAACTCGATGGTCTCGAGGGTGAAGCCGCAGCGGGGCGCCGTCTTGGTGCCCTTCCCGTAGACGAGGATCTTGTTGGCGGCGACTTCTTTGGCAATCTCTTCTTGCAGGTTGTCGGACATGTCGTTAGCTCTCACTGACGATGGTTTTGAGTTCGACCGCGTGAACGCGGCCGTCGCGCAGGGCGGCGCTGAGCGCGCCGTAGACCATGCGATGCTGTTCGATCAAGGTGTGCCCGGCGAAGGTGCGCGAGCGCACCGTGATGTTGAAGTGATCCATGGTTCCCGTCCGGTCGACGATCTCGAGCGACGCGTCGGGAATCTCGCGGTGGATCAGCGCGGCGAGGGATTCGTTATCGATCATCTTCGCTATTCTACGGGTTGAGGCGCGGCCGGTCGTTGCGTAACGTCTCCGCCAACCCTCGCGCCTCGCGCAAGGTTTCGGGGAGCCGGGAGGCCGAGCGCGCGAGCAGCGCCGTCGCGCCGGAGGCGAGCACGATGCCGGTAACGCCCACCAGGATGGCCGGTACCCCGGTGGCGCGCACAGGACCCACCTGGATCGAGTACGTCTCCGACATGCGGGCTAGCCCGCGGAAGACGGCTTTAACGACGCTGGCCTTCTTTGACACAACTTTGAAGTACCACGATCGGCCGCCCGAGGCCTCGCTCTCAGCGGATTCCCAGCCTGAGATTGCACCAAGAGTAGATGCACGTTTTCCTCTTGGCGGCCTGTTGCTTGATTACAGGTCACGTTCATACCGTATCCGGAGCTCCGCTCGCCGGCGTTCACGTCACCCTGCACGGTCACGCGGCCTCCCAAACATCGACTGACGCGAACGGCGTCTTTTCGCTCGCGGCCAACCCTGGCGACTACCAGCTCGACCTCTCCGACAAGGGATACGTCTCGGCGTCGGTCGACCTCAACGTCGATCACGACGTGAAGGTCGATGCGGCGCTCGAACCGCTCGACGCGCCGACGCTCCGGACGATCGCTATCGTTGCGGTCGACGGCCGGCTCACGCCGGTCCGCGGGGCGGTTCCCTCGATCACGGTGACGCGCGAAGATATGGATCGCATGAACGACGACCGGCTGATCGACGCGTTGATGACGCTCCCGGGAGCGACCTTCACGCGTCCCGACGGCGGCTCGGCGGCAGCCATTTCGGTGGTCTCGCTGCGCGGCCCCGATCCGTCGGAATCGATCGACTCGCTGGACGGCCAGCAGTTGAACGACGGGAACACCGGCGACCTCGACCTCGCGCACTTTCCGGTCGCGGCCTTCTCGTCGGTCAATGTTACCGAAGGGCTCGGCCCCCAAGACAGCAACGGCAGCAACACCTTCGGCGGCTCGATCAACATGGTCTCGCTGCGCCCGACCCTCGCGCAGCATGCCGCGTTCTCCGAGTCGTTCGGCTCGTTCGGTCAGAGCGAGTTATGGCTCAACGCTACGGGCACGCAAGGCAAACTCGGCTACGCCTTCGCGCTCGACAACTCGCAGCAGGCCGGCCACGTGAATCAAGTCGAGACGATCTATACGCTCGGCCAGCCCGTCGGCTGCCCGACGAACTGCGGCACGACCACCGCCGTCGGCTCGGCCGTCTCGAGCCGGCTCGCGCTCGCCAACCTGCAGTGGAACTTCTCGCAGCGCTCCAACATCGCGGCGCGCGTCTTCGTGTTGGGCGACAACGCCGATCAAAGCAGCTCGATCAACGGCATCGATCTCACCGATCCCTCGAGCCCGACGTACGGGCTTTTCACCGGCCCGGGCGATCAATCGTTCGCGCAGACGATCCGCGCGTATCAGGTGCGCGAACAATCGCCGCTGGGCGCAGGCGTGCTGGCAACCAACGTGTACGATAGCGACAACAACATCGCGGTTAACGGCGCCGCCAACAACCCGGCCTACGACGTCGATCACGTCGACCATCGTTACAATCTCGGGATGGAGTGGGGCCGCACGTTCGATACCTCGCAGTTCGCGTTCGGCGGCTACACGCGCTACGAGTCGCTCGGCTTCCTCGCGCCGCCGCCGTCGACCGGGACCGTCACGCCCGGGCAGCAGAACCCGCAGCTCGGCCAAACGATCAACGTGCTTTTCGCGCGCGGCGGCTTCCAAGCGAGCAAGGAGCTGCAGGTCGACGCGGGGCTCTTTCAATCGCACTACACGACGTTCGGTTCGAATCTCGACGGGCGCCTCGGGCTGGTCTACAACACGACGCCGCAAACCGCGCTGCGTTTTTCGATCGGCACGGGATTCCGTGCGCCGCTGCTGTTCGAACGCTATCAATTTCCGTACAGCCAGTTGACGCAGGATGCGTACGGCGTATGGATCGGTCAGGGCAACCCGAACGAGCAGCCCGAACACGCGACGGAATACGAACTCGGGCTATCGCATCAGTTCCAGTCGGCGACGCTCGACGTCTCGCTCTACCAGACGAACTTGCGCAATCCGATCGAGATCTATTACCCGTACGCGTATGCCACGCAGCCCTCGACGCCGTGCAACGATACGACGACGAACAATGCGACGAACGTGAATCCGAACTGCGTGTCGTATAACAGCAACGTGGGCAACGCGGTCTATCAAGGCCTCGAACTGCGCTTCGTGCAGCATTTCGCGCCGCAGCACCTGTACCTTACGGCGATGTACGGTATCAACGTCGCCTATCCGAAAGACCTCACCGCCAACTTCTCCAATCCAACCTCCGGCGGGAATCTGGTCGACAACCAGCAGTTCCTCGGCATTCCGCAACAGCAGGGTTCGCTGCAGCTCGATTGGTCGCAAAGCGCTTGGCACGCAGCCGCGAGCGCAAACTTCCGCGGTAACAACAATGAACTCAACCAGCCGCCGTTCACGTTTATCAACGCGACGGTCGGCTATCACTTGAGCGACATGCTCGACATGAGCCTGGTCGGTACGAACCTCTTCAACGACGCGGCCAACCGGTACACCTACTTCGGCGCCGGCACGCCGTACCTGGGCGTCGGCGGGCAGTTGCTGCCCACCGACCAGTTGAACGTCGAGCCGTTCGGCGTGCGCTTCGTGCTCACGCTGCGGAAGTAATCCGCTAGAGCGAGCAGCTCGGTGCGCTCGTCGGTGCCGGGTACGGCGTTGCGCTCGAGAGCGCGCTGCCGTAGTAGCTGGAGATGGCCGTGATCAAACTCGCGTTGGTCACGGTCATCCCCCAGTCGATGAAGTCGTAGTTGCTCATGTTGGAGGAGCCGATCCACCCGGTCGCCGGCGTTCCGCCGGTCGGTCCGATGAGCGTGATCTTTTCGCTCCCGCTCGAGCCGATGTAGACGTGGGCGCCGTTCCACGCGAGCGTCTGCAGATCGCACGTCTCGTAGGAATTAAAACCGCTCGCCGGCCCCTCGACGATCACGTCGACCGTGGCGCCGTTGGTTGCCGCCGCCGTCAGCGCGCCGTATACGGCGGGCGCGTCGGCGCTCGGACCGTAGTCGGAGAAATCTTCGCTGATGAATTGCACGGTTTGACCGGCTCCGGGATTTGCCGCCGCGATCATCGCGGCTTCGTTCTGCAGTGAAAGGTACTTGTCGGTCGTGAACGAGCCGTTTGTGGGCGGTGACGCCGGAAGCGAGGTCAAATCGCTCTGGATCGCGGTATAGTCGCCCGAGACGCCGTCTTGCAGAATGACGTCGCTCGAGAACCAGTTGTGACCGTCGAGGTATGCGATGCCGTTTACCAAAGCGAACTTCGCGTGGATCGGAAGGGCCGACGTCACCAGCGACTGGCCGTACGGCAGCGTTTGCGTCGAGCCCGTGTCGTTCGCCCAGATGATGCGCGCGCCCAGCCCGGAAAGCGCGTTCGCGTTGCTCTTGTCGTAGCTGTATTCTTCGATCGGGTAGATCACCGTGACCGCCGCATGGTTCTGCGCGGCCGTCACCAGCGCGTTTTGCACCTGGCTCGAGGGCTCCCAGACCGAGAGGCAGACCTGTTGCGCCGTCTGCACGGCGTTCAGGAAGGAGCTCGCTTGATTCGTGATGGAGCCGGTTTGGGTGCCGGGCTGCGGCGTCTGCGAGCAGCTGTTCGGCGCGGTCGTTGCGCTGGGGGCCGGCGATCCCGTCGGCGATGCGCTCGGCGACGGGGCGGTGCTCGGTGCGTTTGACGGCGAAGCCGTCGCAACCGGCGAAGCCGACGGCGACGGCGACGGCGACGGCAGCGGCGTACCTTCGTAGAGCGCGACGTACACCGGCGTCGCAAGGCCTGGCGAGAGCGCTGCATCGAACGTGACCGTCGAACCGTTCACGCCGATCGTTGCATTTTGGGCCACCCACTGCTGCGCGCTCGCGCTCCATACGGAGAGCGAGACGGTCTGCGAGGGCGGCGTCGTAAACGTGATGTTGCCGGAGATTTCGGTGACGCTTGCGCTTCCGGATTGCGCCGCGATCGTGACATAGAGAAGCGACGATTGGTTCGCCTCGGAGGCGCGCTTTCGCAGCGCGACCCCGGTCGGCGATGTCGTCGACGCCGTCGAAACGACGGGAGCCGTGGCGTTCACCGTCAGCGTCCCGCCGCTGACGCTCGCGACGCCGGTCACTTGGCTTTGATAATCTTGCGCGGCTTGCGTGGGCGTTGCCGTCGGTGCGCTCGTGCCGGGCGCGGACGGTACCGGCGAGGAACCACCGCCTCCGCCCCCGCACGCGGCGAGCGTCGAGGCAACGGTGAGCATGGCGCACGCTGCGGCGCGCCGCAGCGTGGTGGTCGAAATCTGCATGTGCGTCCTGTCAATGACGGCGGCGGGGTCGTCGCCGCGCAACTGCGAAGGCAGTTTCTGCTATTGTCGTGCTTGCGACATTATCGCGACGTTAAGCGGCTTGGCGCATCTTTGCGCTGTTTTGAGGAACCATGAAGGCAGTACGTTTACACGAAATCGGCGGCCCGCAGAACCTTCGCGTCGAGGAGATCGGCGTTCCGGTCCCCTCGGAAGGAGAGGTGCTGGTGCGCGTCCGGGCCGCGGCGTTCAACCGTCGCGACGTCTTCATCACGAACGGGCTGTATCCGGGTATCGAATTGCCGCGAACGCTCGGGTCGGACGGCGCGGGCGTCATCGAAGCAACCGGCGAGGAAGTGGTGATCAACCCGATGCTGCACTGGGGCGACGACGACCACGCTTGGAGCGCGGGCGCGTCGATTCTCGGCATGCCGCACGACGGGACCTTCGCTCAATACGTCTGCGTGCCGAAGGAGAACGTCTATCCGAAGCCGCCGGCGCTCTCGATCGAGGAGGCGGCCGCGATTCCGCTGGCCGGACTCACGGCCTATCGTGCCGCGTTTACGCGCGGCGAACTGCAGCCCGGGGAGACCGTCTTGATTCCCGGCGTCGGCGGCGGCGTGCAGACGTTCGTCCTGCTATTCGCCAAAGCGGTCGGTGCTCGCGTCGTCGTAACCTCGGGCAGTGACGAGAAGCTTGCGCGCGCACGCGCGCTCGGCGCCGACGTGACGATCAACTATGCGGCTACGCCCGACTGGCACAAGAAGCTCAAGCGCGGCGAAGTCGATCTGGTCGTCGACTCTTCGGGAGGCGATACGATCGCCCGCGCGGCCGGCGTCGTGCGTCCGGGCGGACGCATCGTGATCTACGGCGGCACCCGCGGCGAATCGACCCTGCGCTTGTTCCCGATCTTCTGGAACCATCTCGACATTCGCGGTACGTCGATGGGAAGTCCGCGCGATTTCGCGGCCATGCTCGCGATGTTCGAGCGGGATCTGCACCCCGCGATCGACAGCGTCTATCCGATGGACGACGTGAACGCGGCCGCGCAGCGGATGGCGCAATCGCAGCAGTTCGGTAAGATCGTCATGACGATTCCGTAACGCCGGTCAGCTCGTATTCATACAGCGTATCGAGTTTGAGCATGGCGCCGAGTTCGGCCTCGACCACCGGGGCGTGCTCGGCGCCGACCAGCGACTCCCATGCGGGATTGAGCATCGCGGTCTCTTCCGTCGTCATCGGGCGACCGAGCGCGCGCGTGCGGACGCGCCCCTCTTGCGCGAGGGCCAGCAGGTAGGCGAGTATCTGACGCGCCATCGCCGGATAGAGCGGCGATTTCGCGGGCCCGTAGATGCGTACGACGAGCTGCGGGATCGTCGACGGCCCTATGCGCAGCGCGGCCACCAGCTCGGCCTCGCGCCCCTTGCGGTGCGCGATGTACTCCGCGATCTTCGCGCGCGCGTCTTCGACGATGGGGCCGTGTCCGCCGTAGATGCGCCGGGCGGCGGGAAACTCGCGTTCGAAGCGTTCGAGCGTCTGCATGTACGGGCGCATCGCGCCGCCCGGCGGTGCGATGACGACGGTGCCTTCACCCAGGATGACGTCGCCGGTGAAGAGCGCACCCTCAGCGGGCTCGTAGAGCGCGACGTGTTCGAAGGTATGTCCCGGCGCGTCGATGACGCGCACGCGCAGCTCGCCCACGCGCAGGTCGGCGTCGAGCTCGAACGCGGTTGCGCCCGGAACCTCCGAGAACGGGTGCGCGTAGATCATCGCGCCGGTGCGGGCGGCGAGCGGTTCGGCGGCCGGCGCGTGGTCGGGATGGCCGTGTGTGAGCGCGATGGCCTCGATGGCGAGCCCGCGCCGCTCCGCATTCGCGATCAGTGCCTCGATGTGGCGCTCGATCGCCGGTCCGGGATCGATGACGAGCGCGCTGCCGCCGCCGCAATCGACGACGTACGAATTGGTTCCCGACAGCGTCATCGGCGACGGGTTCGGCGCTCGCACGAGCTCGATGCGGCTCACCACCGTCCCTCCAAGCTGCGCGGCATCACGAAGCCGGCACTCGGCGCGCGATCCGGCATGATCGTCACGATCGGCTTGCTGCGCGCGAAGTCGAGCACGGCGTCGACGCTCGCCGCGCTGGTGAGCCGTTCGAGATGTTTGATCGTGGGATACACCAGGTGCATCTCGCCCCGTTCTCCACGGGCCAGCGCCTCGCCCGGCGCGATCCAGATTTCGTCGTGCGTCTCGTGGCGATCGGCTGCGCCGAGTTGACCGGCCGGTGCGCGCGCGATGAAGAAGTAGGTGTTGTAGCGCCGCGGCTCGTCGGGCGGCGTGATCCAATGCGAAAAGAGATGCAACGATGCGGCATCGATCGTGATGCTGGCTTCCTCGCGCAGTTCGCGCACGGCCGCACCTACCAGCGCCGTCGCATCGCCGTAGCTCGGCGGCGGCTCGCTCGGCGGCAGCTCGGGCGGCGCCACGGCGCGAAACTCGGCGGCGATGCGTTTGGAATCCCAGCCGGCCGGCACCGCCGCGCGGTCGCCTTCGTCGACGCCGCCGCCGGGAAAGACGAACGCATCGGGTGCGAACGGGCTGCGTCCGCTGCGGCGCAGGAGAAGAACGTCGATCCCCGCGCTCGCATCGCGAACCAGGATTACCGTGGCGGCCAAACGCATGCGGTATGATAGCGCGGATTCGCGCCGAACCCTTCGGTGATGACCGTGGCTCTGGGAAGCGATGACGATGCCCCGCTGGCGAGTGCGCTGGCCGCGCGGCTGCGGGAACTCGGACACGAGGTGCTGCTCTACGGCGCGCTCCGCGCGGCGGCCGACGACGATTGGACGAGCGTCGCGCGCGGGGTCGGATCAGCGGTTGCCGGCGGCACCGCCGCAACCGGCATCCTCTGTTGTTGGACGGGCACCGGCGTGTGCATGGCGGCGAACAAGCTGCGCGGCGTGCGCGCGGCGCTCTGCGGAGATGCGCAGACCGCGCAGGGCGCACGGCAGTGGAACGATGCGAACGTGCTCTGCTTGAGCTTGCGCGCCACGAGCGTCGCGGTTGCGCTCGAGATTCTGGATGCGTGGCTGTCGGCCGCGCCGACCGCGGATCCCAAATATCGCGCGATGATCGACGCGATCGAATGAATCGAGGCCGCGCGACCGCGGCCTCGATTCATCGTCCGTGCTACGGGACGAGGACGGTGTCGATGACGTGGATGACGCCGTTCGACTGGTTGACGTCGGCGATCGTAACCTTGGCTTTATCGCCGTGATCGTCGGTGATGATGACGGAGCTGCCGTCGAGTGAGGCGGTGATGTCGTCGCCCTCGACGGTCTTGATCTTGGCGGTGCCGCCGCCGTCCTTGATTTTCTGCACGATATCGGCCGCGCTCAAGCGTCCGGCGACGACGTGGTACGTGAGGACTTTCGTGAGCAGCGCCTTGTCGCCCGTCACTTTGTCGACGGTGGCTTTGGGCAGCTTCGCGAAGGCTTCGTTCGTCGGCGCGAACACCGTGAACGGTCCGGGACCTTCGAGCGTCTGCACGAGTCCCGCCTGCTTCACCAGCGCGACGAGCGTCGTGTGGTCCTTCGAGTTGACCGCGTTTTGAATGATGTTCTTCGACGGGTACATGGCTGCGCCGCCGACCATGGGGTCGTGCATCGAACCCATCGAGTCTTGCGCGAAGGCGGCCGATCCGACACCGCCGACGATGAGCAGTGCGGCGAGGGCTGCCGTTCCAAATTTGTTCACGAGTATCTCCTACGAAAGAGCCCCCGCAGGGGCGAGCGACGTTACGCCCTGCTAACGGAGATCGGGAACGTTTGGATGTAGCAGGATCGCCGCGAAAAGCAGCCAGTTCACCGCGTGGGACGTCCAGCAGTATACGCAGGGCATACGGGTGACGAACAGGAGCGAGTAGGCGAGGACGAGCGAGGTGCCGGCCGCGAAACCCGCCGCCGCGAGGAGCGCGAGATGCACGGGGGCCCAGCCGCCGAGCCAGATTGCGGCTGCGGCCGCCGGGTAGTAGACGGCCCCGACGGCGGCGTTGGGTACCCCGCCGAAGAGGCGGGCCCGGCCCGTTTGGACCACGCTCGCCTCGCTCAATTCGCCGCGCTCCGCCCGGACGGTCTTGCGCAGCATGAAAAGTGAGGCGTAGAGACCAACACCGCACAGCAGCGTCATGACGATCCGAAACACCACCGCAGCCTCCCGTTGAAACCGATCCTCAAACGTATCGGGGGAATCGCGCTCCTCGCCGCATCGTTTACGCTTGCGGCGCTCGTCATTCGCTTCCAGCCCGAAGTCGAGCGTACGATCCGTTCGCTCGGCCTGAGTGCCTATCCGCTTGCGATCGCGATCTTCGCGCTGGTCGCGTCGGCGCCGTTTTCGGTTACCGATGCGCTCGCCGTGATGAACGGAGCGATCTTCGGTCCGGTGGTGGGATCGATCATCAATGCGGTCGGACTCGTCTTTGCCGCGATGCTCGGGTATTGGATCAACCGCCACGCGTCGAACTTGTTCGATCTGGACGCTTATCTCCAGCGCTTGCCCCATTGGGTCAAGCGTTTTCCGGTCGGATCGCCGGCGTTTCTCATTGCGGTTCGCATCATCCCCGGGTTCGGCGGTACCGTCGCGACCGCCACCGCAGCCGCGTTCAAGATACCCATGTGGGTTCACGTTTGGACGATGTGTGCGATCGCGGTGCCGATCTGCACGCTGCTCGCGATCTTCGGCGATCGCGTGACCGTTGCCATTCACACGTACGAGTACCGCGCCCATGTGTATTGGGAGCATCACAAGCCGCACTTCCGTTTTCACGCCACTCCGCCACCGAAAGAATCACCCACACCGTGACTATCGAAACCGTCGGCACCGCCGCCGACCTCGACGCGCTCTGCACGCGCGTGCGCTCCAGCGAGCGCGTGGCCCTCGACACGGAGTTTCATACCGAGCGGAGCTACTCGCCGCGTTTGATGGTCGTGCAGCTCGCCTTCGACGACGGCGCCGCAATCGTCGATCCGCTCGCGCTTCCCGACCTGCGCCCCCTCCTCGACGCCCTCGCGAACACGACCGTCGTCGGTCACGCGCTCTCTTCCGATTTGAAGATCTTCGCCGATCGCTACGGCGCGGTTCCCGCGCGGGTGTTCGATACGCAGGTCGCCGCGTCGTTTCTCGGCTACGGCATGCAGATCTCGCTGGCGGATCTGGTGCGCGACCTCGAGCGCGTGCGACTCGCGAAATCGCAGACCGTCAGCGATTGGTCGTCGCGTCCGCTCTCGCCCAAGCAGATCGACTACCTCGTCGACGACGTCGTCCACTTGCTGCCGATGCACGACAAGCTCGTCGCGCGCTTGGAGAGCGCCGGACGCTTGAGCTGGGCGCTCGAAGAGAACGCGGCGCTCGGCGACTTCGAGCGTTACCGCGGTGACGAACGGCGCGCCTACCTGCGCATTCCCGGCGCGACGAGGATGTCGCGACGCGAGCTCGGAGTCCTGAGCGAAGTCGTCAAACTGCGCGAGCGAATCGCGCGTGAACGCGACCTTCCGCTCAAGTACATCCTGGCGGACGACGTCGTCGCCGGCTTGGCCACGCTGCGCCCGAAGCGAGCCGAGGAGCTCGAACAGCTCCGCCGTCTCGACGCCGGCATCCGCCGGCAGCTCGGTGCGGCGATTCTCGAGGCGGTGGCGCGGGGCGAGGCGATCCCGGAGGCCGAGCTCCCGGAGCGGCCGGCCCGGCCGCTCGGGCAGAACCGCGATACGGTGGCCTCCGTCATGGGCGTGCTGGTCGGCGAGATCGCCCGCCTGAACGACTTGCCGCCGAGCCTGATCGTCCCCCGCCACGCCCTCGAGCGCGTGGCGCGCGAGCTGCCGGCGTCACTGGAAGCCCTCGAGGCGGCGTTGGAACTCTCGCACTGGCGCTTCGCGCTCGTGGGCGAGCCGCTATGGCGACTTTTGTCCGGTGAACTGGTCGTAAAAATCGAAGGCTACGCGCACGGCGACCCGAAAATACGACTATCCCATGAGTCAGCACGCGAATAGCTTCCAAGCGGCGGACACGCTTCGTGTCGCCGAGCGCTCCTACACGTATTACCGTCTCGACGCCGTCGAACGCGCGGGCCTCACCAAGCTGAGCCGCCTGCCGTTCAGCCTCAAGATTTTGCTGGAAAATCTGCTGCGTTTCGAGGACGGCCGTTCCGTTACCAAGGCCGACGTCGAGGCGCTCGCGCGCTGGAATCCGCGCCAGGCGCCGGAGAAAGAGATCGCGTTTCGGCCGGCCCGCGTGCTGCTGCAGGACTTCACGGGCGTACCGTGCGTCGTCGATCTCGCCGCGATGCGCGATGCGATGGCGGCGATGGGCGGCGACCCGAAAGCGATCAACCCGCTGCAGCCCGTCGAGCTCGTCATCGATCACTCGGTGCAAGTCGATTACTTCGGCAGCGAAGATGCGATGCAGAAGAACGCCGACCTGGAGTTCGAACGCAACCAAGAACGCTACGCGTTTCTGAAGTGGGGCCAGGCCGCGCTCGATGGATTCCGCGCGGTTCCGCCCGATACGGGCATCGTGCATCAGGTCAACATCGAGTTTCTCGCGCGCGTCGTCTTCGGCGCGGGCGGCGCCGGCATCGCGTTCGACGACAAGAACGCGACCGCGTATCCGGATACCGCGGTCGGTACGGATTCCCACACGACCATGGTCAACGGGTTGGGAGTGCTTGCGTGGGGCGTAGGCGGCATCGAAGCCGAAGCCGCGATGCTCGGCCAGCCGGTCACGATGTTGATTCCCGAGGTCATCGGGTTCCGCTTGGACGGTCAGCTGCGCGAAGGCGTCACCGCGACCGATCTCGTGCTCAAGATTACCGAGATGCTGCGTAAGAAGGGCGTGGTCGGGAAGTTCGTCGAGTTCTTCGGCCGCGGGCTCTCGAAGCTGCCGGTTGCCGACCGCACGACGATCGGCAACATGTCGCCGGAGTTCGGTTCGACCTGTGCGATCTTCCCGATCGACGACCGTACGCTCGAGTACCTTCGTCTTACCGGCCGCTCCGAGGATCACGTCGCGCTCGTCGAAGCCTACGCGAAGGCGCAAGGTCTCTTCCGCACCGACGACACGCCCGACGCCGACTACACCGACGTGCTGCACCTCGACCTCGGCGAGGTCGAGCCCAACATCGCGGGCCCGCGCCGTCCGCAGGACCGCGTGAGCTTGGCTCAGGCTAAGCCCGCGTTTCTCTCGGCGCTGAACGAATGGGCCGCGGCGCGCGACGGAAAGAACGGCGCGGCCGCGCGTATGGAGAGCGAAGGCGGAGGCGGTACGGCCACGATCACGCAGACCGACAAGGATTTGAGCGACGGATCGGTCGTCATCGCGGCGATCACGAGCTGCACGAACACCTCGAACCCCTACGTGCTGATCGGCGCCGGGCTGCTCGCGAGAAACGCGGTGAAACGCGGACTGCGCAGCAAGCCGTGGGTGAAGACCTCGCTCGCGCCGGGCTCGAAGGTCGTTCACGACTACCTCCACAAAGCGGGACTGCAGCGCTATCTCGACGAGCTCGGCTTCAACATCGTCGGCTACGGCTGCACGACGTGCATCGGCAACTCCGGTCCGCTGCCGGCCGACGTGGCCGAGACCGTTGCCGATCAAGACCTCATCGTCGCCGCGGTGCTCTCGGGCAACCGCAACTTCGAAGGCCGCATCCATCCGCAGGTGCGCGCCAACTATCTCGCATCGCCGCCGCTCGTCGTCGCCTACGCTCTGGCGGGCCGCATGGACGTCGATCTCACCAGCGAGCCGCTCGGCACCGGTGAAGACGGCCGGCCGGTCTTCCTGAAAGACATCTGGCCGAGCAACGACGAGATTTCCACGACCGTTGCGTCCTGCGTCAACGAGGAGATGTTTACGTCGCGCTACTCGGACGTGTTCAAGGGCGACGATCACTGGGCGCACTTGAACGTCGCGGCGAGCGAGCGTTACGCGTGGGATCCGAAATCCGAGTACGTCAAGCTGCCGCCCTACTTCGACGGGATGCCGGCCGAGCCGCCTCCTCTCGAAGATATTGCGAAGGCACGCGTGCTCGCGGTCTTCGGCGATTCCATCACGACCGATCACATCTCGCCGGCCGGCAATATCGCCAAGACCTCGCCGGCCGCGAAGTACCTCATGGAGAAAGGCGTGGAGCCGAAGGACTTCAACTCCTACGGCGCCCGGCGCGGCAACCACGAAGTGATGGTGCGCGGCACGTTTGCCAACGTACGCTTGCGCAACCAGCTCGTTCCGGGCGTGGAAGGCGGCGTCACGCGCTATCTGCCGACGGGCGAGCAGATGTCGATCTTCGATGCGTCGGTGAAGTATCAGGCCGACGGTACGCCGCTGATCGTGCTCGCGGGCAAGGAGTACGGCTCCGGCAGCTCGCGCGATTGGGCGGCGAAGGGACCGTATCTGCTCGGGATCAAGGCCGTGATCGCGGAATCGTTCGAACGCATCCACCGCAGCAACCTGATCGGCATGGGCATTCTGCCGCTCCAGTTCACGGGCGGCGCCGACCGCTCGACGTACGGACTGACCGGCGAAGAGGTCTTCGAGATCAGCGGCATCGCCGGCGGTATCAAGCCGCGCATGCATGCAAAGGTGACGGCGACCGACCCGTCCGGCAAGAGCATCCACTTTGAAGCGTTGGTACGTATCGACACGCCCGACGAGGCCGAGTACTATCGCCACGGCGGCATCCTGCAGTACGTGCTGCGGCAACTCCGCAAGAACGGGTAAGCGATCGAGCCGATGCACGACGACCAGCACATCGTTCATCGGCTCGAGTCTTTTTCCGACATCGTCATCGGCTTTTCGCTCGCGCTTCTCGCGCTCTCGCTCTCGATCCCGGCGCACATCACGGACCTGATCACCAATCCCTGGTGGCTGATCGCCTATTTTTGGTCGTTTGCGGTCATCAGCGGGCTCTGGTACAACCACCGCCGGCTCTTCTCGAGCTACTTCGTCGCCGACTCATTTTCGGTCGGAATCAACTTCGTGCTGCTCTCGATGATCGGTTTGGTCGTCTATTTCGTTCAGGTCTTCGTTCACGAGCATTCCGACTACGATCGCACGTGGGCGTTCCTCGCGTATTTCATCGCGCAGGGCTGCGCGTTTTTGTGCCTCGGTACGCTCTATGCCTACGGTGCGCGCCGGCGGTGGGCGACGCTCGATCCCCAGGCCCGTTTCATCGGCGTCCGGCAGGGCGCACGCGGCCTCGTCGGGGGCGTGTTCGTGTTGACCGGCGTCGCCGTTTCTGCGCTTCATCCGGCGAGATCGATGGCCGACACGTGGCCGGTCGCGGCCGTTGCGCTCGCGGGGCTCGTGGGCGTGCGCATCGTCCTGCGGTTCATGAAGCCCAAAGTCATGGAGGCTGCTCATGCGTGATCCCGCCGATCGCGAACGGCTCGATGCGCTCTACGAGCGGATGCGCGCCGCGAACGAGCACTCCCTCGGCTATCCGTCGGCGAAGGACTTCGACTACGACGAACTCGACCGGTTCTTGCGTTTTCCGATCAATAACGTCGGCGATCCGTTCGCCGACGGCACGTATCGCGTGGAGACCCGCGAGTTCGAACGCGAGGTCGTGCAGTTCTTCGCCGACCTCTTTCGCGCCCCGAAAGACGACTGGTGGGGCTACGTCACCAACGGCGGGACCGAAGGCAATCTGTACGGGCTCTACCTTGCTCGCGAGTTGATGCCGAACGGCATGGTGTACTACTCGGAGCAGACGCACTACAGCGTCGCCAAGAACCTCCACTTTCTGGGCATGCGCCACATTACGATCCGATCGCAGGCGAACGGCGAGATCGACTACGAGGATCTCCGCGAGACGCTCAAGATCCATCGCGACGTCCCGCCGATCATCTTCGCCAACATCGGCACCACGATGACCGAGGCTCGCGACGACGTCCGCCGGATCGCCGGCATCATGGACGACCTCGCGATCCGTCAACGATACATCCATTCGGATGCCGCGCTCTCAGGCGGGTATGCGGGTTTCCTGCAGCCGCGCCCGCACTACGACTTCGAAGACGGCGCCGACTCGGTCGCCGTGAGCGGACACAAGTTTCTCGGCGCGCCGATACCCTGCGGCGTGGTCGTCGCGCGCAAGCACAACGTCCAGCGGATCGCCCGCGCGATCGACTACATCGGCAACCTCGATACGACGATCAGCGGTTCGCGCAACGGGTTTACCCCGCTCATGCTGTGGTATCGCCTCGAAGAGCTGGGCATCGAGGGGATTCGCCGCCGTCTCGCGCACTCGCTGGAGCTCGCCGCGTATCTCGAGCGGCGCCTGCAGGCGGCGAGCATCGACGCGTGGCGCAACCCGAACGCGATTACGGTCGTGATGCCGCGCGCGAGCGAAATGATTCGGGCAAAATGGCAGCTCGCGACCGCCGGCCCGATCTCGCACGTGCTGGTGTTGCCGAACGTGACCAAGGAACAGGTCGACGCGTTCGTCGATGACGTCATTGCCGATTCGAACCGTCAGGAGGCCGAGTGCAAAGTATCCGGGTAGTCGTCCCCAACCGTCCCGGCCTGCTCGCCGAGCTGGCCGCGGTGCTTGCCGATCGCGGGCTGTCGATCGAGCACATCGACGTCGAATCGCATGACTCCGGCGCGGTGGTCCGCATGGAGGTTCAAGACGAGGCGCGCGCGCTGGAAGCCCTGACCGATGCCGGCTACGACGCGGTGTCGGACGACGTGCTGCTCGCGCGCATCGAGGATCGCCCCGGCGCGCTCGCCATGCTCTCGCGCCGTTTGGCCGATGCGAAGCTCAACATCCGCTCGTTGCATCACGTTCGGCGCGACGCCGGGCACGCGGTGGTCGCGATCAGCACCGACGACAACGCGCGGGCCCGCACCGTGATGGGCGACGACGCGATCTAGCCGGCGATCCGGTAGCCGTCTTTGCCCGCCGCTTTGGCGGCATACACCGCATCGTCGGCGCGTTTCATCAGGGTCTCCGCATCGCCGGCGGAGGTGAGGGCGACGCCGATCGAGGCCGACAGTCCGGCCTCGCGCAATCCCGCCACGACGCGTTCCATCACGGCTTCCGCGGCCGCCCGCTCCGTGCGCGGCATCACGAGCGAGAACTCGTCGCCGGCAAAGCGCGCGGGCACGTCGGTCTCGCGCGTACACGTGCGCAGAATCTCGGCGATCGTCTTGAGCGCCTCGTCGCCGCCCGCATGACCGCGCGTGTCGTTGATGCGCTTGAAGTCGTCGACGTCGATCATCGCAAAGGCGAGCGTGTCGCCCGTGCGCCGCAGCGTCTTGAATTCGGTCGCCAGGCGCTCCATGAGCGCCCGGCGATTGAAGAGTCCCGTGAGCGGATCGCGCATCGCGAGGTTCTCGAGTTCGGCCGACATGCGCATCCGTTCGAGCGCGAACGCCACGTGCGTGGCAAGCTCTTGAATCGAGCGCAGGTTCCAATCGGAGCCGGCGCGATCGTGCGATCCGTCCACGTAGAGCAGGTAGGCGTCGCCCGCAGCCACGCGGACCGCGGCGGCCGCGTACCGCATGCGCGTGTCGAACAGCGGCGCATCGAGGTCGCCCGCCCATCCCGTCGCGACGTCGGAATCGCCGGAGGTGATGCGATAGAGCGCCGACGCATCGGGGATCGTGCTGCCGTACTCGGAGTCGTTCACGGCGTCGCCGTCGAGCTCGTAGAGCGCGCTCAGCTCCAGCGGCCCGTCGATGCGAAACCACAGGGCCCGGCTGAAGCCCAGGCCGAGCCACGCGCCGCGCATCGCGGCCGTAACGAGGGCTCGCTCGTCGCGCGCGGCGACGATGTCGACGAACGCTCGCTGGACAAGTTCCAAGCGCTGGGATTTCTCCAGCAGTGCGTCACGCTCGCGCTCGACGGCGTCGATGCGTTCGGTGAGAAAGACGATACCGCTTGCGCGCTCATCCATGCCGGTGACTTTTGCGCCGCCCGCGCCGCTTCCGTCTGCCGGAGGGGGTTTCTTCTCATCGCGGATAATGGGAAGCGCAGTCTCTTCGCACGCACTTCACGAGTCAGGAGAAGTCTCGCATGCGTATTCCCTTTTCCGCCGGAGCGATCGTTTCGCTCGCGGCGCTACTCGCACTCTCGACCAGCTCGACCTTCGCGCAGGCTCCCGCACCGGCGATGCACCCGGCGGTTCCGGGCACTCAGCTCGTCAACGTGAGCGTCTGCAATCCCCAACTCAACCTGCAAACGGTCTACGCCGGGTACGCTCCCGGGTACTACGGTCCGGGCGCATACTGGCCCGACGTCTACGGCTACCGCTACTATTACCCGCCGGCAGCGTCCTCGACGACCGCCAATCCGATGCTGGCGATCGATTACAAGAATATCTCGCCCAAGACCATGAGTTCGATCGAATTCGGACTCATCGCCAACGACCGGCTGGTGGCTGAGGTTCGCGACGTCGGAACGTTCACGACCGGTGCCGAGATCAAACACAAGTTCGCGATCAGCGCGAACGTGTTTCCTCTACAGACCGGCCTGCCGCGTTGCGTCCCGCTGCGCATCACGTTTGCGGACGGCACAAAATGGCGCAATCCGCACCTGCCGCCGCCCAACCAGCATATCTACCTTCCGCCCCCGCATAACTAGAGCAACACGCGTCTGAAGTCGCGCAGGAGCGACGCGAGATACACGAGGAATCGCGCCGCTCCCGCGCCGTCGATCACGCGGTGATCGTAGCTGACGCTGATCGGCAGAATGAGGCGCGGTACAAACGCCGCGCCGTCCCATACGGGTTTGGTCGCCGCGCGCGTCGCGCCGAGAATCGCGACCTCGGGTGCGTTGACGATCTGCGTGAACGCCGTTCCCCCGATCCCGCCGATCGATGAGATCGTGAACGTTCCGCCCTGCATGTCGCCGAGCCCGAGTTTCCCGTCGCGCGCCTTTGCCGCGAGCTCCGCGCTCTCACGTGCGATGTCGAGTAAGCCCTTGCCGTCGGCGTTCTTGACGACCGGAACGATGAGGCCGTTCGGCGTATCGGCGGCGAAGCCGATGTTGTAGTAGCGTTTGAGGATCAACGCATCGCCGTCGAGCGAGCTGTTGAACTCCGGGAATCGCTGCAGTGCCGCGACGCAGGCCTTGACGAGAAACGCGAGCATCGTGAGTTTGGCGCCGCCGCTTTTGGCCGCTTCGGCGTTGATCTCGTTGCGAAAGGCTTCGAGATCGGTGACGTCGGCCTCGTCGTAGTTGGTAATGTGTGGAATCTGCAGCCAGTTGCGATGCAGATTCGGACCGGAGAGTTTTTTTATGCGCGAGAGCGGCGCGCGCTCGGTCGGTCCGAAGGCCGAAAAATCCAGCGACGGCCACGCTGGCAATCCGGCGATGCCGAATCCGCCGCTCGCTGCCGGAGCGGCAAGCGCGCTCTTCACGAAGCGCTGGACGTCCTCGCGGGTCACGCGTCCGTGCGGCCCGCTGCCGCCCAGCCCGCGCAGATCGACGCCGAGTTCGCGAGCGAACTTCCGGATGGCGGGCGACGCGTGCACGATGCCGGAAGGCGCGGACGAAGCCGCCGCGGTCGGCGCCGGAGCCGCAGCGGCCGGGGGTGGAGCAGCAGCGGCCGGGGGTGGAGCAGCAGCGGTCGTGTCCTCCTGGGAAGCCGGAACGCTGGGCGTTCCGCCCGCTCGAAGGACCGTCGCCAGTACCGTTCCTTGATTCACCTTGTCGCCGACTTTGACGAACACGTCTTTGATACGACCGGCGGTGATCGCCGGCACGTCCATCGAGGCTTTGTCGCTCTCGAGGGTGACGAGCGAGGCATCGCGTGACACCGTATCGCCCGGTTTGACGAGCACCTCGATGACGGGAACGTCCTTGAAATCGCCGAGGTCCGGCACGCGCAGCTCTTGGACGAGCGCGTCTGCTTCGCCGTCCGTAACGCGATCATTCCGAGCTACGTTGTCATCCTGTGCGTCTCGAAGCACGACGATGGTGGTGCCCTCGCTTACCTTGTCGCCGACGCGGACCTTGATCTCGGCGACGACGCCGTCGGCGACCGAGGGAACCTCCATCGAAGCCTTGTCGCTCTCGAGCGTCACCAGGGAATCGTTCTTCTTCACGCGGTCGCCGGGTTTGACCAGCACTTCGATCACCGGCACGTCCTTGAAGTCGCCGATATCGGGAACGCGAACGTCGATCGTATCGCTCACGTTACACCGTCACCGGGTTGGGCTTGGCCGGGTCGATGCCGTACTTGCGGATCGCTTCGCTCACCCGCTTGGGATCGATCTCGCCGTCGAAGGCAAGCGCGTTCAGCGCCGCGACCGCGACGTAGTAGCGGTTCACTTCGAAGAACTCGCGCAGCTTACGCCGGAAATCGCTGCGGCCGAAGCCGTCGGTGCCGAGCGTGACGTACCGGCGCGCTCGCCCCGAGCCGGGCGAGGGGCCGATGAAGGGCCGCAGGGCTTCGGCGTACATCCGAACGTAGTCGGTTGCCGCCACGGCGGGACCCTTGCGCTCGCCGAGCAGCGTCTGCGCGAACGGCGTCCGCCGCTCACGTTCGGGATGCAGCATGTTGTCGCGCTCCACTTCGACGCCTTCGCGGTGCAGCTCGTTGAAGCTCGTGACGCTCCACACGTCGCTGCGCACGCCCCAATCCTGTTCCAGCAGATCGGCAGCGGCGATCACTTCACGCAGGATGGCACCCGAACCCATGAGCTGCACGCGTGCGTCGCTTCCGCCGTCTCTGAACAGATACATGCCGCGCAGAATGCCCTCGGCCGCGCCGTCGGGCATGTCGGGATGCGAGTAGTTTTCGTTGAGCAGCGTGATGTAGTAGTAGACGTCTTCCTGATCGGTCAGCATCCGGCGCAGGCCGTCTTGGATGATCACCGCGACTTCGTAGGAGAACGCGGGGTCGTAACTGCGGCAGTTGGGAATGAACGATGCGAAGACTTGGCTGTGGCCGTCTTCATGCTGCAGTCCCTCGCCGTTGAGCGTAGTGCGGCCGGAGGTGCCGCCGAGCAGAAAACCGCGCGCGCGCGAATCGCCGGCTGCCCACGCGAGGTCGCCGATGCGCTGGAAACCGAACATCGAGTAGAAGATGTAGAACGGCACCATCGGGAGATTGTGATTCGAATACGAGGTGCCGGCTGCGATCCACGATGAGATCGCTCCCGCCTCGTTGATGCCTTCCTGAAGAATCTGCCCATGTTTGTCCTCGCGGTACCACATGAGCTGTTCGGCGTCTTGCGGGTGATAGAGCTGCCCGACCGACGAGTAGATGCCGAGCTGCCGGAACATGCCTTCCATCCCGAACGTGCGCGATTCATCGGCGACGATCGGGACGACGCGCGGGCCGACGGCCGGATCGCGAACGATGGTGTTGAGCACGCGCACGAAGGCCATCGTGGTCGAAATCTCGCGCTCGCCGGTGCTCTTGAGCTGTGCTTCGAATGCGGCGAGCGGCGGCACCGCGATCGACTCCGAGCGCCGGCGCCGCTGCGGCAGTGAGCCTTGCGCGGCGATGCGCGCGCGAAGGTAGCGCATCTCCTCGCTCTCCTCGGCCGGGCGGAAGAACGGGATGCTTTCGATCTCCGCATCCGAGATCGGCAGGTAGAAGCGATCGCGGAACGCGCGCATCTCGTCCACGTCCATTTTCTTGGCTTGATGCGCGATGTTGGCGGCCTCTCCGGCCTCGCCCATGCCGTAGCCCTTGATCGTCTTGGCGAGAATCACCGTGGGCGCGCCTCGGTGGTTGACGGCGGCGTGGTAGGCGGCGTAGACCTTGAGCGGGTCGTGACCGCCGCGCGCCAGCGCCCAGATCTCGTCGTCGGTCCAATCGGCGACGAGCGCGGCCGTTTCCGGATACTTTCCGAAGAATTCGTCGCGTACGTACTTTCCGTTACGCGATTTGAACGTTTGGTAGTCGCCGTCGACCGTCTCGTTCATCAGTTGCAACAAGCGTCCGGTCGTATCGTTGGCGAGCAGCGTATCCCAGCCGCTGCCCCAGATCACTTTGATGACGTTCCAGCCCGCACCGCGGAAGACGCGTTCGAGTTCCTGAATGATCTTGCCGTTACCGCGCACCGGGCCGTCGAGGCGCTGAAGGTTGCAGTTCACGACCCAGATGAGGTTGTCGAGCTTCTCGCGGCCCGCCAGCGAGATCGCGCCGAGTGTTTCGGGTTCGTCGGTCTCGCCGTCGCCGACGAACGCCCATACCTTGCGGCCCTCCGTGTCGCGGAGCCCGCGGTCGTGAAGATAGCGCATGAAGTAGGCTTGGTAGATCGACATCAACGGGCCCAGGCCCATCGATACGGTTGGGAATTGCCAAAAGTCGGGCATGAGCCACGGGTGCGGGTACGACGCGAGACCGCCGCCGTCGACCTCCTGCCGGAACCTCTCGAGCTGTTCTTCGGTGATGCGGCCTTCGAGAAATGCGCGCGCGTAGATCCCCGGAGCGCTGTGTCCCTGGAAGAACACGAGATCGCCGTCGAAGCCGTCGCGAGGTGCGCGGAAGAAGTGGTTCTGTGCGACGTCGTACAGCGTTGCCGCCGAAGCGAAGCTCGCGACGTGGCCGCCGAGTTCCGAGCTCTCTTTGTTCGCGCGCACGACCATCGCCATCGCGTTCCAGCGTACGTAGTGACGCAAGCGCGCTTCGAGTTCCTGATCGCCGGGCATCGGCGGCTGTTTGCCGGCGGGAATCGTATTGACGTACGGCGTTTCGAATCCGAGCGAGACTTGCGCGCCGCGCTCGCGGGCTTCATCGACGAGTGCGCCGATGAGCTCGCGTGCGCGATCGGGTCCTTCGACCGCGATCAACGCGCGCATCGCGTCGAGCCACTCTTGTGTCTCCTGCGGGTCGGGGTCGTGCGCAAGTTCTCTCATGCCGTGCCCATTCCGGGCGGGCATGGATTCCCTTGCTACTGGACCGAGCCAATTTCCAGACCGGAGCGATCCTCTTTTAGGACGACGGCGATGGCCGCGAGCAGCACGACGCCGCCCGCGATCGAGCGCGCCCCGAGGCTCTCGTGGAAGAGCGCCAGTGCCAATAGCCCGGCGAAGAGCGGCTCGATCAGATTCGCAAATGCGACGGCGCTCGGCGAAAACCAACGCAACGAGGCGTTGATCGCGGTATGCCCGAGCAGCTGCGAGACGAGTGCCATGGCAAGGATCCCACCCCAGGCCGCCGTTGCGGCTGGCGGCGGGGGCGGTTGGTGCGCGAGGGCCGCCGCTCCCACGAGCGCCAGCGCTGCCCACGTGTAGGTATGAGCGACGATCGTGCGCGTGCTCGCGCGGTCGCGCACTGACCGAACGAGCACCAAGTAGACGGCGAATGCAGCTCCACCCAGCAGCGCCAGCGCATCGCCGAGCAGCGGCATGCCCGGATGCGGTGCCGGGGTCCGGCCGAACCCGACCGCGACGATCAGGCCCGCGGCACCGGCTGCGAAGGCCAGCGCCGATGCGCGCGAAAGCGGCCTGCGCAAAACGGCGGCGTCGTAGAGTGCCGTCCAGATCGGTGTCGTCGCGACGAGCAAGGTGGAGATCGCCACCGGGATCAGGTCGAGGGAGGCGATCCACGTACCGAAATGCACCGCGAGGGCGAGCCCGGCGAGGGCGAGCGTTAGACGGGGTCCGCGGTCGAGCGTGCTGCGCGTGCGCTCGGGGCGGAGCAGTGCGGCCCCGATCAGGATGGCCGAAGCGATGCACAGGCGCGCCGCAGAGACGGCGAGCGGGCCGGCCCCCGTGAGCGCGTACCTGGCAAAAATGCCGGCGGCGCCCACCGCGAGTTGGGCGCCGCCGAGGATCAGATACGGGAGCAGCGTTTAGTTCGGCAGTGGCGAGGGACGCGCTCCGGGGTGGATCTGGGACTCGGGTCCGGGCACACCCGGGGCTGCGACCGGCGGCTTCGGCGCTGCGTTGCCGTTGTTACCCTTGCCTGAGATCACGATCGGCACCGACGTCGAGCTCGGCTGCGGCGACGGCGAGAGCGTCGGCTGGCTCGAGGGTTGCGTCGACGGCGCGGGCGTCGGGTTGTTCTGGTTGCTCGTTACGACCGACGCGGCGATGCCCGTACCGACGACGGCGGCGGCGGCGGCGGTGGTGGCGACGCCCGTCGATGCGGCCGCGCCTGCTGCACCGGCCGTACCGGTGCCGGCGGCGGTCGTCGTGGTCGCGATGCCCATGCTGCTCGCGTTTGCGGGAGCGCCGAACTCGGAGAACGGCGTGAAGAGCGAATTCGACACGGCCGAGACCGCGCCGACGAGCGCGCCTGCGGCCGCGGTGACGACGAGCGCCTGACCGGCCGTCAGCGTGAAGACCTGGCCGTTCGCGAGCGTGACCTGTACCGGAAGCTGCGGGTTGGAGACCGAGTAGACGTTGACTTGCAAGCCGCCGGTCTGCGGAGCGTTGAAATCGCCTTCCGTGCCGCGAACGGCGATCTGGCCGGTGCTGGTTTGGAACGTGTAGTCGGCTTGCGCGCCGTTGGGATGCTGCACGGTGAAGCGCACTTTACCGATGACCGCGAACTTCGCGTGCGCGATGTCGGTCTGATTGAATTGCACGAGCTGCACGCTGCTGTTCTGCCCCATCAGCAGGCGGGAGCTGTCCGGGAGGGTGATCGCCGCTTCGGAGTTCGCGCCGGTCGCTGCATAGTCGTTATCGGCCAGCGGCTGCGACGCGTTCTTGGCTAGGGGCGTTGTCGGGTTCTGCTGCGGCCCGTAGGTCACGCTGCCCTTGAGATTCTGAAGCACTTTCTCGTCGGCGGTCGATGCCATGAGGGGCATGGCCGCCAGAGCGAGGGTAAGCAATGAAGCGGAGAGGGCTTTCATAGGATAGACGCTCCTCGTAAAACTTGCGCGCTCGGTACAGACCGTTCGATTGGTTGGTGCCCTCCCCTTCAGCGTAAAGACCTATTCGGTTAGGCGGGACGGTCCATAGCCTAGGATGCATGCCGAGCGTCCACGAGGCGTCCAATTCCACCGCGTCAAACGAGACGATCACGCGGGAGCTCGCTGACGCGGGCTGAGAGGGCGCATGAGGCGCCGACCGCCGGACCCGCCGGGTAATGCCGGCGCAGGAAGGAGCACCATGAAAACCTACGTTCAGGGCAGCGACCCGTCTATTCGCGTTCCCGTTCGCCGGATCGCGCTCACCGACGGAACGGCGCATGCCGTCTACGACACCAGCGGGCCGCACACCGACCCGGCCGTGCAGATCGATCTGCGCGAAGGTTTGCCGAAATTGCGCAGCGCCTGGATCGAGGGACGCGGCGATACCGAGGGCTCGCCCCGCCGAGCGAAGCCCGGCGGCAACGTCACGCAGATGCATTACGCGCGTCGCGGAGAGATCACGCCCGAGATGGAGTTCGTCGCGATCCGCGAGGGCGTGGAGCCGTCGTTCGTTCGCGACGAGGTCGCGCGCGGCCGCGCGATCATTCCCGCCAACATCAACCATCCCGAGAGCGAGCCGATGATCATCGGCCGCAACTTCCTGGTGAAGATCAACGCCAACATCGGTAACTCGGCGATCGCCTCGAGCATCGAGGAAGAGGTCGACAAGATGACGTGGGCGACGCGCTGGGGCGCGGACACGGTGATGGACCTCTCGACGGGCAAGAACATTCATGAGACGCGCGAGTGGATCGTACGCAACTCGCCGGTGCCGATCGGCACGGTGCCGATCTATCAAGCGCTCGAGAAGGTCAACGGCAAAGCCGAGGAGCTCACCTGGGAGCTGTATCGCGATACGCTGATCGAGCAGGCGGAACAAGGCGTCGACTACTTCACGATCCACGCCGGCGTGCTGCTGCGCTACGTTCCGCTCACCGCCAAGCGCGTGACCGGCATCGTCTCGCGCGGCGGATCGATCCTCGCCAAGTGGTGCCTCGCGCACCATCGGGAGAACTTCCTCTACACGCATTTCGAAGAGATCTGCGAGATCATGAAGGCGTACGACATCGCGTTCTCGCTCGGCGACGGACTGCGTCCCGGCTGCACGGCCGACGCGAACGACGAAGCCCAGTTCGGCGAACTCGAAACGCTCGGCGAGCTCACGCAGATCGCGTGGAAGCACGACGTGCAGGTGATGATCGAAGGGCCCGGTCACGTTCCCATGCATCTCATCAAAGAAAACATGGACAAGCAGCTCGAGATCTGCCACGAGGCGCCCTTCTATACGCTCGGCCCGCTCGTGACCGACATCGCGCCCGGCTACGATCACATCACGAGCGCGATCGGCGCGGCGATGATCGGCTGGTACGGCACGGCGATGCTCTGCTACGTCACGCCGAAAGAACATCTCGGTCTTCCCAACAAGAAAGACGTCAAGGACGGCGTGATCGCGTACAAGATCGCCGCGCACGCCGCCGACATGGCCAAGGGCCATCCCCGCGCGCGTCATTGGGACGACGTGCTCTCGAAAGCGCGCTTCGAATTCCGCTGGGAAGATCAGTTCAACCTCGCGCTCGATCCCGAAACGGCGCGCGAGTTCCACGACGAAACGCTGCCCGCGCCCGGCGCGAAGATCGCGCACTTCTGCTCGATGTGCGGTCCGCACTTCTGCTCGATGAAGATCACGCAAGAAGTGCGCGAGTACGCGGAATCCGGCATGGCCGAGAAATCGCGCGAGTTCTTGGAAAGCGGCGCGGAGGTGTACGTCGCGACCCCGTGAGCACGTCCTTGATGCTCGCGTGACGCGGAGCCGTTCGTCGCAACGCCGTCCTGGCGTTGCTCCTACTGCCTTCCTCGGCGCTCTCGCCATCCTGGCTCCGCGCCTCGTTCAGAGCCTCCGCGTCACGTGAGCATCAAGGGCGTGCTGCTGGATCGCGACGGAACCATCGTCGTCGATGTCCCGTACAACGGCGATCCGGCGCTCGTGCAGCCGGTTCCGCGTGCGAAAGAGAGCTTGGATCGACTCCGAGATGCGGGCTTGCGCGTTGGGGTGCTCACCAATCAGAGCGGCGTGGGGCGCGGCATGATTACCGAAGCGCAGATGCGAGCGGTCAATGCGCGCATTGAAGAGCTGCTTGGCCCGTTCGACGGGTGGTTTGTCTGTCCGCATGCGCCCGAGGATGCGTGCGAATGCCGCAAGCCCAAACCGAAACTGGTGTTTGACGCGGCGCGTGCGTGGGGGATCGACGCGCGCGAGATCGTCGTCATCGGCGATCGCGAGGCCGACACCGGCGTCGCGCGCAACGCCGGTGCGCTCGGGGTCCTCGTCGGGCGCGAACGTACGCTTGCGCAGGCCGTGGACGACCTCCTCAGGTAGGCCGGAGGAATTACGAGCGGGCCCTTGCTTGTGCGCGATTTGTCTCGTACGCTACATGGTACGAAGGAGGCCGTGCATGAGGCGTTACGGAGCCCCGGTCTTTGCATTTGCCGTCGCGGTATTGGCCGCGTGCGGCGGAGGCGGTGGCGGCGGGAGTAATCCGCCCGTTGCTGCGCTGCCGCCGTCGCCGCCGGCGGGCGGCAATGCCGCGCCGAGCGTCAGCTTCCAGATACGCGTCGCGCAAGCATCGTCATCGAGCGCGCGGCGGCCGCAGTTCATCTCGCCGGGCACGGAATCGATCGGCATCGTCGTGCTCGATCAAGGCGCAGCTTCGCCGCGCCCCGCCGTGTACGTCGATATCTCGACGTGCCCGACCGTGAGCGGCGTCGTGACCTGCACGGTAAGCGTCCCGGCCGGAGCCGGTCTCGATACGTTCACGGTCACGAGTTACAGCGGAACGGGCGGTGCGGGATCGGTACTGGGCTCGGGCTCGATTCAGATTCAGGTGATCTTCGGTCAAACGCCGGCGCAGTCGATCGCGGTCAATGGGCAGGTTGCGAAGGTCGTCTTCGCACCGCTCTCGACGAATCTGCCGGTCGGTCAGACGGTCGCGCTCGACGCATCGGCGCAAGACGCGAGCGGCGCGACGATCGTCGGCACCTACGCGACGCCGATTACGCTCTCCGCACCGAATCTCGTCTTCTCGAAATCGACGCTCGCCTCGTCGTCCGATGCGGCTGCCCTCACCGTTGCTTGGGCGCCGGCCACGATTCCCTCCGGACCGGTCACGATTACCGCGGCCTCGGGTGCGTCGACGACCACGGCGACCTATGCGCCGGGCCCCGGTTTCGTGTTCTACACGACGGGCAATTCGCCGAACGATCTCAACGGCTTCAAGATGACGGCCGGACCCGACGGAAAGCTGTATTACACGTCGCTGGGCGCGGTGACGTGCAACGCGAGCGGGCTCTGTTCGGCCTCGATCGGCGCGATTCACCGCTTCGATCCCGCGACGGCGACCGACACCGAGCTGGATCTGCCGGACGGAACGCTCGAAAGCCTGTTCTTCGATCCGAACGGCACGTTGTGGGTCGGCGGCGGTGCGTCGAACAACGTGTTCTACCTGCTGAACGCGACCTCGAACTTCACCGCCGGAAATATCGCCGCGATTCCGGTGCCGACGCCGGCGGCCGGTACGCAGAGCGTACGCTCGTTCACCGCCGATACGAACGGTAACCTGTGGTTCGTTGACGTCGGCGGATCACGGCTGTGGAAGCTGCCGTACGCCGCGCCCTCGGCTGCGAATCTGGTTGCCTATCCGCTGCCGAGCGGCCCGGCCGGTACGCCGCGGTACACGGGCCGGTCGCGCAATGCCTACGCGGCTCCCGACGGCAACATCTACGTCGTCGACTTCTTCAACGCGACGATCGACGAGTTCAATCCGGGTTCGGCGACCTTCACCAATCAGTTCATCTTCCCCGAGCAGACGGCGTACCAATACGCGACCGTCGATTCGATCAGTCCCTACGACGCGGCCGGCTCGGGAACCGCGCTCTACAACGGCTTGTTGGGCGGAACGCTCGAGCCGTACCAGAACGGCGGCATTGCCAAGTTCGATACCGGGACGCATACCTTCACCTCGTACACGCAACCGGCGTACATTCAGTACGAGGTGGGCGCCATGGCGCTCGCCGGCTCGACGCTCTTCTTCCAAGACTTCGGTTCGGACGGGCTCGGTTGGGTCGATACGACGAGCGGCGCGGTGCGCACGGTGCCGTTCGCGACGAACGGTTCCGCGAGCAACTATTTCCCCGACGGGGTCGCCGCCACGAGCGACGGGAACGGGTGGTTTAGCTGCTACAACGACGGTGTCGCGCCCGCGATCCCGCTCTGCGTCGGGCGCACGTATTTTCCGGCGTCGGGCTGGGATATCTGGCCGTCGAACGTCGTGAGCATCTTCGGCACGGGCACCCCGAGCGAGGTGCAAATCGGCATCATGGAGGCTCCCGGCGCGAACAGCGGACCGTTTACGGTTACGAGCAGCAATACCGCGATCTGTTCGGTGACCAATCTCGCGGACCACAACTTCACCATCGTCGGGAACGCGGCGGGCGCTTGCAGCATCACCGTAAACGACGCGAGCGGCAACGCGCAGACGATCTCCGCGACGGTTACGCAGATCACCGGGACGATTCAAAGCCGGCGGCGTGCCGCTCGCGTAGGAGGGCCGTTCTAATGCAGCGAGCGTGGCTATGGACACTCGGAGCGCTGCTGGCGGTGTTGGCGGCGTGCGGAGGCGGGGGCGGTTCGCCGGTGCCGTCTGCGGCGCAGTCGCCCGCGGCAATCGCGACGGGTGCCGCGCGCGTGAGCCTGACGATTACGATTCCGCCGAAGGGTGCGGCGCCGCTTGCTAAACGCCGCCCGGCATACGTCACCTCGTCGGTGCAGGGCGTCAAGATTCTCGCCGTGCCGTACGTCTCGCCGTCGCCGTCGCCGGAGCCGAGCGGCATCATCACGCCGGGCCCGTCGCAAAGCGGCGGCGTCTTCTATGCGCTTACTCCGCAGAGCACGTACTGCACCGGCGGCGGCGCGCAGCCGCTCGTCTGCACGCTCGCGCTGCAAGCGCCGCCCGGCACCGATCTGTTCACCGTCACCACCTACGACACGCCCGACCTCTCCGGAAACGAAGTGTCGACCGGCGTGACGGTCGCGACGGTCGCGGCCGGTGCGAGCACGAACGTCTCGATCGCGGCTTCGCCGATTCCCTACGGCTTGGTGAGCACACCGCACTTTACCGCCGGCACCGCCGGCACGGGTCAGGCGCAGTGCTGCCTCGACGCGGACGGCAACACGATTACGGGGCCGCTCGCGGCGCCGGTGCAGCTCAAGACCGATGATACGACCGGCGGATTGTCGCTCACGCCCGCAACCGTGACGGCTGCCGGAAACGTGAGCGTCGCATACAACGGCACGGCGACGACCGCAACCAGCGACATCGAAGTGGCGAATTGCGCGCTCCCCGTCTGCACGTTCGGCAGCGTGACGATCGATGTCCCGAGCCAATCGCTCTACGTCGGCGCCGTCGGAACGTCGCCGGCCGTTGCGGTAGCGCCCGGCGGCTCGTCGATCATCCGTACGCTCTCGAGCGTTTCGTACGGCGTGACGGTCAACGCAAGCGGCGCCGTGTACACGTCGGGGGGCACGACGGTCGCCTCGTTCGGAGACGGTGTCTCGACGACGAGTCCGGATGCGTTGGTCGTGCAAGCGATCAGCGGTGCGAATACGACCTTCGCTGCGAGCATTTCAGACGTGACCTTCGCGCTCAACACCGTCTACGTTGCGAACAATGCCGCAAACTCGATCGTCGGGTTCAGCGCCGGGTACGTCGGCAACATCTCTCCGAACGTGTCGATCGCGGGAGCCTCGACGCAGTTGAGCGCCCCAACCGGCCTTGCCGTTGACGCCAATGCGGATCTGTGGGTCGCGCAGAGCGCGGAGATCCTGGAGTTTATCAGCGGCGCGTCGGGCAATGTTGCCCCGCTCGCCGCTATCACCGGTTTCAACACGGGGCTCAACGGCGCGCAGGGCGTGGCCGTCGACAGCTCCGGCACGATCTACGTGACCGACAACACGAGTGGAGGTGCGGGGCAAGTCGAGATCTTCGCTTCCGGCTCCACCGGAAACGTGGCGCCGGCGCGTACCATCACCGGAGCCGCGACGGGCCTCGGATCGAACCCGATCGGCATTGCCGTCGATACGTCGGGGAACATCTACGTTGCGGACACCGCCAACAATCGTATTGCCGTGTTCGCGGCGGGCGCGAGCGGCAACGTCGCGCCGGCGCGCGTCATCCCGCTGTCGTTCCCGCCGGCCTACCTGGCCCTGCGGCCGTAGCTATCGGGCGTCGTCGAGCCAGTAGTCGACGTCGGCGGCATGCGCCGGCGCGGAGAGTTGCGCCAGCGCCGACGACGGCAAGCGCACTTGCGTCTGCAGCGTGTGCCACGCGCGCAGCACCTTGAGAACGTAGTGCTGGGTCTCTCCGTACGGCGGGATGCCGCCGTATTGATCGACGGCCTTCGGGCCGGCATTATACGCAGCGAACGTGAGCTCGTAGCGATGCGGGTTCGAGCCGAACCTCTGCAGCAGCGAGCGCAGGTAGATCGCGGCGCCTTGAAGGTTCTGCGCCGGATCGCGCGGATTGACGCCGAGCGTGGCAGCGGTGCCCGGCATGAGCTGGCCGAGCCCGATCGCTCCGGCGTACGAGCGCGCGTGCGTATGCCAGCTCGACTCCACGGTCACGATCGCGGCGAGCATGTTCGTATCGAGGTGGTAGCGCTGCGCGGTCGCCAGGAGATGCCGCGCGAGATCCTTACTCTGCCAATCGGGCAGTTCGGGGTTATACTGCCGCAACACCGAGGCGTATGCCGCGACGGCCTGCGGCGTCGGTGGAATCGTGCGAGGGGCTGCCGTTGCGGGAAGCGGTGCGACAAAGATCGACCCAAGTACGAAACAGAGTCCCGCCAGGAGCGGGGCGCGGAATCGGCTCATGGGTCGCGCCTTTTCCAGCCCTTTGCTCTCCCTCCCTCTGGTAGGATAGCGTCATGAGCCGGTTTTCGGAGATGCCCGCAACCAAGCGGCGCGCGTGGATCGTCGGATCGATTGCGCTGTTCGTTCTGATGTGCGCCGCGATCGGGTATTCGCAATGGTATGCGATCCACGTCAACATTCCGCGCTACGATGCGCAAAAATCATCGCAACCCTGATAATTCGAGTCGGGTCCTTGCGTGAGAAGTAAATCTATCACGCTAGAGGAGACTCATGGAAGACACAGCGATTCTCGATCGCATCGAGGCGATGGGTGAGGGCGAGCTCGACGAACTGCCGGTGGGCGTGATCACGCTCGACCTTCTGGGCAAGATCCTTCGTTACAACAAGATGGAAGCTCAGATGGCGCGGCTCGATCAGCAGTCGCAGATCGGAAAGGACTTCTTCGTCGAAGTCGCTCCGTGTACGGCGAACCCGGAGTTTCAAGGACGCTTCCAGACGCTCGCGGCCAATCCCAACGGCGGCGTCGAGAAGTTCGACTATACGTTCAAGTTCTCGTGGGGCCCGCAGCGCGTCCACATCACCTTCATCAAGAAGCCGGGGCGCGAAGACGTCGACGTGCTCGTCACGCGTCTGGGCGGCTGAGCACCGCGTCTGGGCGCCCTCTCTGATGATACTTTGATGGCGCGCCCGCAGGAGATCGCGTCCGGGGCTGCGGACGCTCTCTGCGCTTACTAGTAGGAGGCCTACGCTCTTGTCGTTCCGTCTTTCCGCGGTGCCGCTCGTTCTTGCGGCTTCGTTCCTCGTTGTGACCGCTCCGGCGACGGCCCAAACGGCCGCCTCGCCGAGCCCATCGCCCTCCGGCTCACCCACCCCGACGCCCGGCCCGGCGTTCGGGAACATGAGCTGGCGCGCCATCGGTCCCGCGACCGCGGGCGGCCGCGTCGCCGCGGTCGCCGGCTCGGCGACCGACCCCAAGCTGTATTACATCGGTACGGGCGGCGGCGGCGTCTGGAAGAGCGATAACAGCGGCCAGACCTGGGACCCGGTGTTCGAGAAGGAAGCGGTCGCCGCGATCGGCGCCGTCACCATCGACCCGACCGACAACCAAACGGTGTGGGTGGGTACCGGCGAGGACAACCCGCGCAACGACGTGAGCTACGGCGGGGGCGTGTATAAGACGACCGACGGCGGCGACCATTGGACGCTGATGGGGCTTGCCTCGACCAAGCAGATTTCACGCATTCTCGTCGACCCGCGCAACCACAATCACGTGATCGTCGGCGCGCAAGGCGACCTCTTCAGCGACGGCGAGGACCGCGGCGTCTACGTGACCGACGACGGCGGCAAGACCTGGACTAAGACGCTCTACACCGGTCCGCAGGCGGGCGCGAGCGACCTCGCGATGGACGTGCAGGATCCGAACGTCATCTATGCGGGGATCTGGCAGTTCCAACGCCGGCCGTGGACGTTCACCAGCGGCGGCCCGCAGGACGGCTTCTACAAATCGACCGACGGCGGAAAGACGTGGAAGAAGCTCGAGGGCCACGGCTTGCCGACCGACACGATCGGCCGCATCGGTCTTGCGGTCGCGCCGAGCGACGGCAAGCGCGTGTACGCACTCATCGAGTCGCGGCAGGGCATTCTGTGGCGCAGCGACGACGCGGGTGAGAACTGGACGATGGTCTCGAGCAACACGCTGGTCGATCAGCGTCCGTTCTACTTCTCGCACATCGCGGTCGATCCGAAGAATCCCGACATCGTGTACGGCGTTTCGGAAGCGCTGTCGAAGTCGACCAACGGCGGCAAGACGTTCAAAGAGATCGCCGACAACGTTCACGTCGATTACCACGCGATCTGGATTGCGCCGAACGATCCGACGCGTATCATCACCGGCGAAGACGGCGGCTACGCGCTCACGCTCGACGACGGCGACAACTGGTTCTTCTCGGCGAATCTGCCGATCGCGCAAGTGTACCGCGTCGGCCTCTCGAACGAGAACCCGTATTGGGTGTGCGGCGGTTTGCAAGACAACAACGGGTGGTGCGCGCCGAACAACACGCAAGATTCGTCCGGCATTCAAAACAAAGCGTGGATCAACGTGGCCGGCGGCGACGGCGAATGGGCCGTTCCCGATCCGATCGATCCCAACTACATCTGGGCCGACTCGGAGAACGGCGCCGTCACGGTTCAAAACAAGGCGACCAAAGACGGCTGGTTCGTGCAGTCGTACCTGCAGGCGTCGCTCGAGAGCTTCGACAACCGCACGGCAAAGGTGCGCTGGAATTGGGAGACGCCGATCGCGTTCGCGCCGTGGGACGGCCATCTCGCATGGATCGGCGGCAACGTGCTCTTTCAATCGAAGGATCGCGGTCTCCACTGGACGGTCATCAGCCCCGACCTCACCCGCGACGTCAAGGATCATCAGGCGCCCTCGGGCGGGCCGGTGACGCACGACGTCTCCGGTGCCGAAGAGAGCGACACGATCCTCGACATCGAGGGGTCGAAGCTGCGCAAGGGCGAGATCTGGGTAGGAACCGACGACGGACTGGTGCAGCTCACGCTCGACGGCGGAGCGCACTGGAAGAACGTGACGCCGCCCGGCGGGCCCGAATTCGGGCGCTACGCCTCGATCTCGCCGTCGCCGCTCGTCGACGGTACTGCGTACGCGATCAACGACGGCCACTACACGGGCGATAACAAACCGTACGTCTTCGTGACGCACGACTTCGGCAAGACCTGGACGCCGATTGCGAACGGCCTGCCCGCGAACGAATGGGCCCGCTCGGTCGCCGCCGACATCGTGGATCGCAACATCGTCTACCTCGGCACCGAGGAAGGCATTTGGATCTCGTTCGACGGCGGCGCGAAATGGGAGTCGTTCAAGAACGATCTGCCGACCGTATCGGTCCACGACATCCGCATGCAACCGCAGTTCGACGATCTGGTCATTGCAACGCACGGCCGCTCGATCTACGTGATGGACGACATGTCCGCGGTGCAGCAGCTCAAGGACGCGGTCAAGCAAGGATTCGCCGTCTTCCCCGTGCGCGTTTCGTATCAATACAACACGCGCGAGGACGACGAAGGGACGCTCACCGCGTACGCGGCGAGCAATCCGCCGCAGGGCACGATCATCCGCTTCTACCAGACGGCGCCCGCCAAGGCACCGCCCAAGATCGAGATTCTCGACGACAACGGCCACGTGCTGCGGACCTACGAGGGCACGCATAAGGTGGGCGGTAAGGACGAGCCGGTCGTCTCCAACAAAGCCGGGATCAACGAGTTCGATTGGGACTGGACGATCGCCGGACCCGTGAAGTGGACGGGCGCGGCGAAGGAACGCTATCAAGGGCCCGGCGACGGCCCGTCGGTCCCGCCCGGACGTTACGCGGTGCGCGTCACCTCGAACAACACGTCCGCGCTGCGATACTTCACGGTCAAAGCCGATCCGCGCACGGCCTACACGCAAGCGGAGATGGTGCAGAGCTACGAGTTCGCCAAACGCGCCTTCGCGCTGTATTCGCGCGTCGACGTCATGCTCAACAACCTCGATACGTTCAAGAAGGGTATCGCCGACGCGAGCGCGGCGGCGAAGAAGGCGGGCAACACGGCTCTGGTTACGCAACTCGATGCCATGGACAAGAGCCGCGCCGCGCTGTTCGATACGCTCACGGCAAACTTCCAGAACGACGAAGACTCGATTCAGCTTCCCGGGAAGCTGCGCGAGGACGTGCAGCAACTGCTCTTCTTCGGAAGCGGCTTGATCACGCCGTCGATACAGGACTACACTGGGCGCGTCGTGCGCGAACTCGACGGCGCAGTGGTCAATTACAACGCGTTCGTGAACGCCAATACCAAGCCGCTCAACGACGCGTTGGCGGCCTCCGGTCTGAAGGCGGTGACGATCGATCCGCTTCCGTGATCACGCGAGCAAGCGCTTGACGAACGCCTCGTGTTTGTAGGAGGCGCTCTTGCCGAAGTGCACGGCGACCAGATCGATCGAAGGCACCACGTACATCGCTTGACCGCCCGATCCGCTCGCGTAGAAGAGATCGGGCGGCGCGCCGTCGGCTCCGAGCCACCAGCCTAAGCCGTAGCCCGGGTTCTGCGGGCTGCCGGCGAACGCGGCCGCGAAGGCCGTGCGCTGCGCGCAGACCCAGCTCCCGTACGCGAGCCACGCGCGGGCGCTGAGCTGGGCTCCGGTCGGGAGCGGATGCGTTCCGTCCTTGAGCGCGCGCCACGAGGCAACGCCGATACCCGCGACGTCGAGTACCGCTGCCTGCAGATACGCGTGCGGCGTCTGCCCGCGCGAAGCGAGCTTGCGCGCAAAGAACGCGCCGAAGACCTGGAGCGGAATGCCGCTATAGGTAAACGTGGTGCCGGGAGCGTGCTTGAGCTCGATCGCGAGCGCGCGCGTATAGTCGGGGACGGCGCTGCCGAGCCCGCCGAATCCGTAGCCCGCCGTCATGCTGAGCAGCATGCGCGGGGTGATCGTTCGCCGCATGTCGCGCGCGAATTCCGGAAGCGTTCCGGCGAGTGGTTCGTCGAGCGCGAGGATGCCGTCGCGCTCGGCTGCCAGCGCGGCGATGCCCCAAAAGCTCTTGGTGCCGCTATAGAGCGCGTGCGGCGTGTCGGGCCCGTAGCCGTTGTCGTACCGCTCGCAAACGACGGCGCCGGCGCGAGCGATCAGCAGCGCGTGGAGCTCGTGCTTGACCGCGTAGGCGTGAGCGGCATCGATATTCATACGCAGCTGTTACCGGGTGGCGGGCGGGCCCCCTCGTCCGGTGCGGCGGCTGAAGCAGGTATCCGGGCGCGGGCGACGGAGTTTTTCCACACGGGACGCGCGAAGCGCTCATCCCGTAGAAAGGCGGTCGCTCGCATGAGTCGCGCCTTCGTAAAAGACGATGACGGCGGTCCGGAGCCGGTCTTCGACCGGCCCGTCAGTTCCGCACCCAATTATGTCACGCCGCGCGGACGCAGGCTCTTGCGCGAGGCGCTCTCCCGCGCGCAGAAGTCGGGCAACGAACGCGAGGAGCGCTATTTTCGGGAGCGGCTCGATTCGGCGATCGTCGTCGAACCGCCCAAAAAACCCCTGGAAACGGTGGAGTTCGGCGCGACGGTGAGCGCACACGATGCCCGCGGCACCGCGCTGCGCGTGCGAATCGTCGGAGAGGATGAAGCCGATCCGCTGCACGGGCTGATTAGCTGGGAGTCGCCGGTGGCGCGCGCCTTCACCGACCGGCGCGTCGGGGAGCGCGTCGTGGTGCAGCGACCGGCCGGGCTGATCGAATACACCATCGACGCGGTCTCTTTTGAAGACTAGCGGCCGCCGCCCGGCTTCCCGACGATCGCCTCGAACTCGAACATCCGCCCGCGCGCCTGCGCGGTCCCGGTGATCGTGTCGCCCGTGATCGTCCCGCGGAAGCTGAAGCCGCCGCCCCCGATCGTGAAGTGGATATTGCCGCCGCTCGTGCCGCCGCTGATCTGTGCGTTGTGGCGGTTGGCCAGCGGCCCGCCCGGGCGGACCGAGCTGTCGGTGTAGGTCCCGCTGATGATGCCGTCGTTGAAATTGAGCACCATGGTCCCCTCGTAGGGGAAGTCCTGGGTGTTCTTGAGGCGGTAGGCGACGACGTACGGGACGTTCTTGGCCGTTCCCGTCGCGGTGACGGCGAGCGCGGCGCCCCCGGCGATCCCCGCCAGGGTCAGGAGCAGGGCGGCGGCAGCCATGCCGCGGCCCAAGAGGGAGAATTGCCGAATCATAACACGCGGTTTTCCGCCCTCTTTGGTATAATCTCCCTGCCATGGCTTCGATTTCAACGGTTAACGCCCAGCCGATCTACCAGCTCGAGCAGACGCAGAAGACCCTCGGGACGGAACTCAACCGCCAATCGACCGGCTTGCGCGTCAACAGCGCGGCCGACGACCCGTCGGGCTACGCGATTGCGACCGGGCTCGCCGTGCAGGCCGCAGCCTTCGATGCCTCGGCGCAGAACGTGCAGAACGCCTTCAACGCCTCCCAGGTCGCCTCGGGGGCCATCTCGCAGATCAGCGGGCTCACCTCGCAGCTTCGCGATCTTGCCGTGCAAGGCGTCAACGATTTCCTGAGCCCGACCGATCGCGCCGCGCTTCAGACGCAGGCCAACCAGCTCGTGGCCCAGATCAACACGATCTCGCAGTCCGTCAACTTCAACGGCGTTCAGCTGCTCAACGGCTCGGCCTCGGGCCCGCAGCCGGCGACGCCCGCGGCAGCGACCGTGACCAACAACGACGCGCTGTTGCAGGGCGGCAACGTCATCACGCAGGTGACGGCGGCCAACCCGAACTTCCAGAACTCGAACGGCACGGCCCAAGGCTTCGGCGGTAACGCGACGACGAATTCGACGATCCAGATTCAGGTCGTCAACGACAACGGCCAGGCGGCCGCGGTCGCGACGGTCGTCGACAACGCGACGGGGCAGAAGGTCACGTCGGGCCCGGTTGCTGCCGGCGGTACGATCAGCGGTTTTGAGAACGTCAACATTCAAGTCGGCAACATCACGACCGCCGACGTCGGCCAGACGGCGACGATTCAGATTCAGCAAGCCAACGCCGGCACGACGCAAAACAACGCGCTGACCGTGCAGAGCGGTGCCAATGAAGGCGCGACGACGCAGGTATCGATCCCGAGTACGAGCAGCCAGCAGCTCCAGGTCTCGAACATCAACCTCTCGAGCAGCTTGGACGCGACCAACGCCATCGGCCAGCTCGACAATGCGATCACCTCGCTCGGCACGATCGCTTCGAATCTCGGCGCGCAGCAAGTCGCCCTGCAGAACGCTGCGAACGCCAATCAGATAAACTCGCTCAACCTCAAGGCGTCGCAGTCTTCGATCCAGGATCTCAACGTCGGCGAGTCGGTCACGAACTCGACGCTTGCGGCGCTTCGCTCCCAGTTGAACACCGCCGTAGTCGCGCAGAACAATCAAGTTGCCGGGCTCGTCCTCGGCCTCTTCAAGTAGTTTCGCGTAAGAATTCGTCGAGCTTCGGCGGGTTGGCCGCGTCGTAGCGGCCCATCGCTCGCCACAGGATCTCGCCGTTCGGCCGTACGAGCAGCACCGTGATCGCACTCTCGGATTCGATTCCGAGGGCGCTGTCGAACGCGTGCTTATCGATATACAGCGTGATCGTCGTCGCGCGAACGGCCGGATCGGGAATCCCCGAACGCATGCCGCCGTCGATGAATCCGCGGAACAGCGAATAGCCGCTCGAGAGCGTCGGTACCTCGTAGACGCCGAGTCGCGGATGCCGGCTCTTGAGATCGCTGACGAACGGTTTCCAGGAGTCGACGTCGCTCTGCTGGTTGCGGACGAAGGGAACGAACACGAGGTTCACCGGCGCCGCGAAATCCGAGGGTAAGTGAAAGACCGTGCCGTTGAGATTCTTCCCGGTGACGGTGGGAAACGCAAATGCGGCGGCAGCGAGCAGGAGCGCGGAGAAGATCGGGGTCACGCTTGTACCTCATCGGCGAACGAGACGCTGCCGCGGTTGGTGCGCTTGGCTTCGTAGAGCGCGGCGTCGGCGAGCGAGAAGGCTTCGTCGATCGACTCCGATCCCCGCCCGAAAATCGTCGCCGCCCCGATGCTCACGCTCGATTTGATGAGGTTTCCCCGCAGGTACGCGCGCGTCCGCGCGTCGCGCGCGATCGTCGCCACCACGCGCTCGACGCCTTGCCGGTCGATCGGGGAGCGCAGAAACATCGCGAATTCGTCTCCGCCGATGCGGGCGGCGACGTCGGTGCTGCGGATCGCGCCCTCGATGATGCGCGAGGTCCGTTTGAGAACCTCGTCGCCGGTGAGGTGACCGTAGGTGTCGTTGACCGCCTTGAAATCGTCGAGATCCACCAGGCACAGGACGCCGAGAGACGGGCCGTTAGCGGCGGCATTCTGCATCGCGAGATGGAACGCGCGCCGATTGAGCAGGCCCGTCAGGCTATCGTGCATCGCCGAACGCTCGTGCTCGGCGGCGGCTTGCTCGACGGCGCGCAAACGGGCGCCCGCGTAGAGCACGCGCAGCATCAGCAGCACCATGGCGATCGCCGCGACCAAGCCGAGGATGCCGGGAATGAGATAGAGGAGCCGCTCGGTCTCGAGCCCGCCGATGCGCTTCTCGATGCGATTCTCGATCGTCGGCGTCTCGGTGGTCATCAGCGCCTCGAGCGATGTCTCCATCTGCTCGAGCGCGCTCGTCGCCGGCACGCGGCCCTGCTGCGTTCCGCCGGTGATGTATTCCCGGACGCTGCGCGTGGTGCTGTCGAGCAGATCGCGTGACCGCGCGTACGCGCGACTCACGTCGAGCAACGTCGTCGGGTCGCCGCGTTGCAACGCGTCGTCGATATCTTGGAACGCGTCCATCGCCCGCTCGGCGCCCTGCGCGTTGTCGATGGCCAGTTGAAAGCGTTCGTCGAGCGTCATCGCGTTGCTGTTCGCGCACAGCGACCGTTGCGTCGAGGCGAAGAGGTCGACGGCGCGCGGCAGCCGGTACGCGAGCGAGTCGCCGATGTCGAGCCCTTCGATCTCGGGATCGAACGTCAAACCCGAATCGTCGGAGATGCTGACGAATGCCGCCGTCAACGCATCGAAGAGCGGCGAGAAATCGGTGTGCGGATCGGTGCTCAGGCGCAGGTCTTGCCACGAGGAATGAATCGACGACATCGTGATCGGTTTCGATCCCTCGTTGGCGAGCATCTCGACCTGCCGCAGCTCTTCGTCCGCCGTTCTGCGGAGTTGGTCGAAGCTTGCGGTCGAGTTGGGGCAGGCGATGGCGTTACCGTAGGCGATCGCCGCCGCCTGAAAGCGCTCCAAGCGCGAGAGTTGCGCGAGGCCGCCGCGTTCGCGCTGCGCGAAGGCAATGCGCTGCTGCACGTTGTTGAAAAAGTACAACGTGATCCCGACGATCGGGGCCGCAAGCACCACGATGAGCAGTGCCGCCAGCCACCGCTCTCTGGTGCCGGCTGCGAGCATCTGCACGACTTCTCGCAAGCGCGCGAATGCTCATCTGCTACCATGGTAAAGATGCAAACAGACCGTGTACTGGCGGCCGTCGAAGCGCTCGGCGCCGCGTGCTGGACCGGCGCGAGCGCCGGATTCGCCTTCGTCTCCGCGCCGCTCGCGTTCGAGCTCGTGGAAGACCGCGACGCCTTCGCCCGTCTCACCGAACGCTCGCTCGCGCGCCTCGCCGCCCTCGCCAACGTCTCCGGCGGGATCGCCGTGGCGGCCGCCGCCCTGCGCGGCGCGCCGCTGCGGGCCGGCGCCGGGATGACGGCGCTGACGCTCATCACCTATCATCAGCGCGCCATCGTTCCTGAAATGACCCGCCTCCAGGTCGAAATGGGGTCGCTGAACGGCGTGACCGATGACGATCCGCGACGGGCCGCCTATCGGGCCGCCCATCGCACCTCAACCCGCGTCTTCGGGGGAGCTCTCCTGTTGGGCGTGCTCCAACTGGCCCTGGCCGCTTCGTGCGCCAAGCGAAGATAGGCCGTTCTGGTAGCGTGGGCTACAGCCCCGGCCGGTCCCACAGGGGTATCATGGGGTTGCCAAATTCCCCAACGTGAGAGGGCAAACATGAGCGCTGAACCATCCTTCTACATTCCGAACGACAAGGTTCCGGAAAGATACCGCGGGTTTTTCGATGATGCCGATTGGACGCTGCACGGAATCGTCGTGCAAGGTTCGTGGGTGTTTCTGATCGCCGCGATCGTCATCCACTGGTTCGTTTTGACGGGCCTCCACTAGGGTTAAGGAGAGGACAATGGACTTTTTCTCCAGCTCGAAGACCGGCGGACCGAAGTACCGCGATCACATCCACGACTTCAAAGCAGCGGTGTTCGGCTATGCGGCGGCAGGCGTGCTTGCGATGGTCATCATCCACTCCGTTGTGCTGACCTCACCGGGCGGCCATCAAAAGTGGAGCGACGTCGTTAACGCCGGCACGTCGATTACGACTCCCGCGAAGTAACCCTCGAACGCAAGCAGTTGCGTTCCGCAGCGCTCGCGGCGCTGATTGCTAACGGCAGATGCAAGCTGCTGCTCGGTGTCTCGGTCGTGTTCGCCACGATCGGCGCCGCAGTAGCGCTTGCTCCTGCCGTTATTTTGTATCTCATCGTCTCGATCTTTTATAACCACACCAACACCGCGAGCCTGACGGTCATGCAGATCGTCTTCGCGGCGATCGGTGCCGCGATCGTCAGGCTGACGCTGCAACTGTGGGCGCGGCTCACGGCCGGTGACGCGACGATTCTCGGCTCGGCGTCGCTGCGCGCGAGGCTGGCGGAAAAGATCGGCGCCCTCCCGATGGGCGTCCTCGCCCAAGGGCGACCGGCCGCGCTTGCTACGCAGCTGCTCGACGACGTCGAAACGATCGGTCTCTTTCTCTCCGGCGAATTCGTCGATCTGGTCGGATCGATCGCGATGGTGCTCGCAGCGGCTGCCGTGATGGCGTGGCGCGATTGGCGCGTTGCGCTGTTGCTGCTCTTCTTGGTCGGCGCCGGGTACGCGGTCGGCATGCGGCGCGGAGCGCTCGCGACCGGCGCGGTTCTGGAGGAAGAGCGTGCGCGAGAGGCCTTGGCCGCGGCCACCCTCGAGGCGCTTCGCGGGAACATTTCCGAGAAGACGCTGCCTCCCGTGCCCGCCGATGCCGACCCGATACGGATCTATGCCGGCGGATATCGCGACGCGATTCGTGCGCGCAACGCGAACGCAGCCGCGGCCGGTTCGGCCTGGCGTGCGTACGCAGGCGCATTGCCGGCGCTCCTCGTGCTCTTCGCGCTGTTCCTCGGCGGGAACGACGTCCCCGCGCTGGTCCTCGTGGCGGCGCTCGGGTTACGTGCCGGCGGAGCGATGACGACGACGCTGATCGCCGCGCGCGCGTCCGCCGGCGCGCGCGAAGGGCTTCGTCGCATCGACCAAACGCTCGCCGTCGCGCCGTCCCACGCCGGCGGCGCCGACGCGCCCGCCGGCACGAGCATACGCTGGCGCGGGGTCTCGTTCGCGTATCCCGGAAGCGCTCAGCCGGCGCTGCGCGAGATCGACGTTACGGCCGAAGCCGGCAAGATTACGGCGATCGTCGGCCCGTCGGGCTCGGGAAAAACGACGTTGTTGCGTTTGGCCGCCGGGTTTTGGCAGCCCGATCGCGGCGCCGTTGAGATCGGCGGACGCGATCTGCGCGAGATCGACGGCGACGCGCTGATGCGACGAATCGCATACGTCTTTCAAGACGTCTATCTCCTGAACGATACGATCGCCGAGAATCTGCGCGTAGGCAATCCCGATGCCGACGATGCCGCGCTCGAACACGCCGCGCGCGCCGCGGGCGCGCACGAATTCATCAGCGCGCTCCCAAACGGCTACGCGACGGTTGTGGGCGATCGCGGTCTGACGCTCTCGCGCGGCGAGCGCCAGCGCGTGCAGATCGCGCGCGCGCTGCTCAAGGACGCGCCGATCGTGTTGCTCGACGAGCCGACGGCCTCACTCGATCCGGCCACCGAGGCGGAGATTCAGGAAGCCTTGAGCGCACTGTTGCGCGGAAAAACCGTGCTGGCGGTTACTCACCGTCTGGGAACGATCGTCGACGTCGATCGCATCATCGTGCTCGACGGCGACGGCCGCGTGGAGGCCGCCGGCACCCACGCGCAGCTGTTGCACGGGAGCCCGACCTATGCGCGCTTGTGGGCCGACTATGTGGAAGCGATCGACTGGGCCGCCGAGGGCGAGGCCGTCGGATGAACGGCTCGTTCTTCGATTTCGACGATTCGCGCGTACGGCACGCCGCGGCGCTCTATGCCGTCGCGGCAGTCTTTGCCGCCATACCCATCGCGTGTATCGCCTACGTCTTGCTCGCAGCCGCCTCCGCTCCGCCGCCGCGCGTCATCGTCCTCGCGATCGCCGGATTCGTCGCCGTCGCCGCCGTCATGCAGACCCCGATCGCGACGGCCGGTTCTCGATTCTTCCGCGGCTCGCTCGACGAACGGGCGCGCGCGCTGCGCGTTGCGGTGGTCGAACATCTGCGGCTCGTGCCGGCGCGGACGCTTGCGACGATCGAAGCCGGCAAGGTGCTCGCCGCGGTAACGCTCGGCCTCGATCAGGCGATGGCGGCGATCGGAGCGGCGTTCGACGCGGCCTTTTCGGGAACGCTTCGCGCGATCGCATGCCTCGTGATCGTGGCGTTGGTCGACTGGCGCATCGCCCTGATCTCGCTGGCGTTCTTGCCCGTCGTTTTGATCTACGCGCGGCTCTCGCGCGGCATCAACGCCAAGGCGACGCCGCGCATGGTGCGCGCCCAAACCGAAGGAGCCGCCCGCTTCTACGAATACATCGAGTCGATTGCGTTGCTGCGCGCGTTCGGGTTTACCGCCGAGCGATTGCGGCGCCTGACGACGGCCATCGCGGAGCTCAACCACAAGGCGTTCGAGAATACCGTCGCGCCGATGACCTTCGGCGTGGTCGCGCTCTTCTTTTTGGAGTTCGGCTTTGCGATCGCTCTCGCGGTCGGCGTCGAGGTCGGTGCTGCCTCCAGCGGCGTACGCTACGTGCTGGCGTTTACGATCGCGCTCGCCTACTTCCAGGCGCTCTTCGAAGCGTTGGATTCCTTCCTGCGCCTGCGCGATGCGGCGGCGCCGCTCGGTGCGATCGCGTGGCTCCTCGATCTTCCGGCAGGCGAGGATCGCACCGCCGGCCTGCCGGAGCGGCACGATCTGGAGCTCGACAACGTCTCGTTCATCTACGATCGCGGCCCGGTGCTGCAATCGTTGCGCGAGCGCTTTCCGGAACGCGCGGTAACGGCGGTGGTCGGCGCCTCGGGTGCGGGTAAGAGCGCGCTCGCGGGGGTGCTCTCCGGCGCGTGGGACGCAAGCGAAGGCGCGGTGCGGATCGGCGGCGTCGATCTGTCGACGCTCTCCCGTGAAGCGCGCGCGCGCGCAGTGACGGTCGTGTTTCAAGATACGCACCTCTTCGAAGAGAGCATCGCAAACAACATCGCTGCCGGGCGCCGCGACGCGACGCGCCAAGAGATTCTCGACGCTGCGAAAATCGCGGGTTGCGACGGCTTCGCGCTGCGGCTACCCGACGGTTACGATACGGTCATCCGCAGCGGCGGCACCAATCTTTCGCTCGGCGAACGGCAACGCATCGCCGTCGCGCGCGCGCTCCTCTCGCAAGCGCCGGTCGTCGTGCTCGACGAGTGTACCGCAAGTTTGGATGCCGAAGCGGAGCGGGCCGTTCACGACGCGATCGCGGCCTTGGCCGAACGCAAGACCGTCGTGCTCATTACCCATCGGTTGGGAACGGTGCGTCGAGCGCAGCGCATCCTCGTGCTTGCGAACGGTGCGATCGCCGAGTCCGGAACGCACGAGCAGTTGCTCGCGCGCCACGGCGAGTACGCGCGGCTGTGGGCCGCGCACGAACGGACGAACCATTGGAAGGTTGCCGGCTAGCGACGTCGGTCGCTACCAGCCGAACGGCGGCTGACCGTTACAGCAGCGCTTCGTTGAGCAGCCGCAGGCGGTCGGCCATCACGCTCATCACTTCGATCGAAAACGACGGATGCGTGCGCAGCAGGTACAGAAACTGCTGTTGATCGATCGTGGCGGCGGTCACTTGCGTTTTGGCTCGCGCCGAGGCGCTGCGTTCGCGGTTGTCGATTAGCGCCATCTCGCCGAAGATGCTCCCCGGGCCGACCTTCTCGATGACTTTGTTGTGAATCACGATCTCGACTTCGCCGGCGAGGACCACGTACATGACGTCGCCGGGATCGCCGAGCGCAAAGAAGACGTGCCCGGCGGGATACACGCTGGTGTCGGCGGTGTTGGCGAACATCGAGAGATCGGGCATTCTGGCGTCCTCGGAATGATATGGGTGGCTTCCGTTGGAAGGGCACTTACGAGGTGACCCAGGTTCCCCCTGCGGGCTGGGCACCCTTACCCGGTCCTGGATAACCTCTGCACAGTTTTTTGTTAGGCTCACCATATTCGCGACACGCTCGCAAGGAGACCAACGTTGAAAAAACGAGCATTTTCTTTCTTCTATGTGCTCGCTGTTCTCGTGCTCTCGGCCGTGCCCGCCAACGCGGCCCCGCCGAACCTCACCGGAACGTGGAAGGTCGAGCAGCAAGGGACCAACGGCTCGTCGGCCGCGACGATCACGCTCAGCCAGTCCGGCATGGGCATCGTGGGCTCCAATAAGGTCAACGGCAATAACTTCACCGGAACCTTCGTAAATGATACCCAGATCAACGGCAAGTGGCACGGCCCCGGCGGAGCCGGCTGGCTGACGATCTACGTGAGCCCGAACGGCCATAGCTTCAACGGGACCTGGGGCTATAACGGCCGCGCCGCCAACGGCTCGTTCGTGGGCAACAAAGTGTTGCCGCCCTCGCCTGTTACCGCCGCCGGCAAGTGGAACGTCGCGGTCGCGGGCGGTCCCGCCACGTTCGCCGGCCGGATGGTCTGCACGCAGTCGGGCCCGAGCGTCGTCTGCAAGGTCGGCGACGTGACCCTGAACGGCAAGCTTCGCACGGCCGATAAGGTGCGTGCTACCTGGACGAACGGGAAGAATACCGGCTGGTTCTCGTTCTGGTTCAACGACGACAACAACAGCTTCAACGGCGTTTGGGGCGTTGGGGCGGATACGACGCCCGCCGTCGGACGCGTCGTCGGTCAACGGTCGCTCTCGAACTAACGAAAGCGGAATCATGGCGCGGTAGCGAAGCTATCGCGCCATGATTCGATCCCTGCTTTCGGCCGCGCTCTTCGCCGCGGCGCTTCTTTGCGTTGCGGCAGCGCCGGTTCAAGCGGCCCCCTACGACGCGTTTACTGCCGGTGCCAAAGTGCACCGCGGCCTCTTCCCGATCTGGGAGAAGGACGGCACGACCTACCTCGAGGTCGCGCCGAACCAGCTCGATACCGATTTTCTGGAAACGATCGCACCGGGGAACGGCATAGGCCAAGGTCCCGTCTGGTGGGGCGACACCGACTACGAACCGACCCAGATCCTCCGTTTCGAACGTCGCGGCGACTCCGTCGTGCTCATTTGGCGCAACTGGTACGCCTATGCGGGGGCGCGTACGTCGATGCAGCTCGCGACCGCGTGGAACTTTCCGGACTCCGTCGTGGGCACCGGTAAGATCGTGGCCGAGAATCCGGCCAACGGCAACCTGATCTTCGACCTGAGCTCGTTGCTCGGCGACAATCTCGACGTTCGCAACATCATCAACGACGGCCTCAAACCGAACGAGTCGTACCGCCTCGACCCCTCGCTCTCGTACATGGATTCGGTGAAGGCGTTCCCCGAGAACGACGTCTTTACGGTCGCGCAGACGTGGGCGACCGACGAGAAACACGTGATCGACACCGCGCCGGATGCGCGGCGCATCCAATTGCGCGTCGTCTACAACTTCGTGCAGATGCCCAAGAGCGACTACCGGCCGCGCTTGATGGATGATCGGATCGGCTTGTACGACGACATCTACATCGACTTCTCGACCGATCAGCGCGAAGTGCGGCAACTGCCGTGGATCTCGCGCTGGAACTTCGACCCCGAGGATCCCACCAAGCCGTCGAAGGCGCGCCACCCGATGGTCATCACGCTGAGCGACACCGTGCCTCCCGAATACCGCGGCCCGATTCGCGACGCGATCCTCGAGTGGAATAAGGCGTATGCGAAGATCGGCATTCTCGATGCCGTGCAGGTGCAGGATCAGCCGAGCGATCCGAACTTCGATCCCGACGACGTCCGGTATAACGTGATCCGTTGGCTCGCCGAGGTGCGTCCGGGATTCGGCGCCGACTCGCAGACGCTGTTCAACCCGTACACCGGCGAAGAGTTCCGCACCGGCGTGATCGTCTCCGCGATCGAAGGCATGAACGCCCGTCTCACCTGGAAGTATCTCGTCGACCCGGTACGCAACGGCCGCACGACCGACCCGATGCCCGAGAAGTTCCTGCACGACGCGCTGTTCGCAACGCTGCTGCACGAGATGGGACACAACATGGGCATGCAGCACAACTTCATCGGTCACGAGGCGTACACCGCGGCGGAGCTGCAAAGCGAAAGCTTTACGCGCGAGCACGGCATCACGTCGAGCGCGATGGAGTACGCGCCGCTCAACCTTTGGCCGCCGCCGTACAAACAGGGCGAGTTCTTCCAAACGACGATCGGTCCGTACGACTACTACGCGATCAAGTGGGGCTATGCGTATATTCCGGGAGCGAATACGCCCGAGGACGAAGTCGCGACGCTGCGCCGCTGGGCGCAAGGCTGGTCGAACCCGTGGACGCGGTACGCGTCGGATGAAGACGTCGATTACGCCAGCGGCCATGCTTCGGATCCGCGCGTGGAACAAGGCATGCTCACGAACGACCCGATCGCCTGGTGCAACGTGCAGATGCAGATGTACCGCACGCAGATCGCGGCGCTGAGCAAGTATTGGCCGGCTCCGGGCAATGCGTTCGAAGAAGAGCGCAACGTCTTTGCGATGATGGTCCGCAACTACGACCGCTGCGCGGCGGTACCGGCGCACTATCTCGGCGGGCAGTATCTGTCGTGGGCGCACGCCGGCGACCCGGGTGCGCAGCCGCCGGTCGTGCCGGTCGACCTCGCGACCGAGAAGCGCGCGATGAACGTGCTCGATACGGCGCTCTTCAACCCGAACGCGCTGAACGTGCCGGCGAGCTTGCTCCAGCGGCTGCGGTACTCGGAATGGTCCGGGTACAGCTACACGAGCTGGGAGGGCTACGGCAACCTTCCGCTGTGGGCCTACAATCCGCCGCCCCGCCACGACTACCCGTTCGTCGAGCAGCAGAATGCCGCGCAGTTGAACGCGATCGACTATCTGTTCAAGCCGCTCGTGCTCGCACGTATCGACGAGAACCCGTCGGAAGCGACCGGGCCGACGATGCAGATGTCCGATCTGTTCGATTGGCTGCACGACGGTATCTTCACGAACCTGCGCAGCTACACGATCCCGCTGCTTTCACGGAATCTGCAAGCAGGCTACGTGAAACGTCTCGCGGCGCTCGCAACCAACCCGCAACCAGGCACGCCGAGCGATGCGCAAGCGCTCGCGCAGGCTGCGCTGCTGCGCATAGCGCGCGATGCATCCGGCGCGATGTCCGCTAAGCACGACGCCGTCACGCAAGCACACCTTGCAGCGATCGTCCGCGCCGCCAAGCAGAAGGACGACGCGCGGTAGGCGGCTGTGGCGTACGAGGAGATTGCTCCGGGTGTCTATGCCCAGCGCGTCTTCTCGCGGGAAGAGGCGGCGGACGTCGTGTCCGCCGCCGAGCTCTCTCCGTTCTGGCATCCGGCCTTCGTAAACGCGGATCAAACGATCGATACGAGTCTACGCGATGCCGAGGTTTTGTTCGAGCAGGTCCACCAGCCGCACGCGCAGCTATATCGCCAGCGCTTAGCGATCGCGACGCACGAGCTTGCGCTCGCGCTGGCGCCGCGCTCGGCGCTGATCGAAGTGCAGCTCGTGCGCTACCGCCCCGGCGGCCACTACGCGAATCACCGCGACGCGCCGCCCGACGGTCCCGTCGTGCGCACCGTGTCGCTGGTTGCGTATCTCAACGACGATTTCGAGGGCGGCGAATTGGTGTTTCCGGAACTCGAGTATTCGGTCGCGCCGCAGGCCGGAATCGCGATCGTGTTTCCGCCGCACCTGCTGCACCGCGCCGAGCCGATCGCGTCCGGGACGAAGTATGCGATTACCGCGTGGTATCACGCGATCTAACCGACGCCGCTATTTCGAGACGCCGAAGATCAGGATCACGCGCAGGCTCGAATAGCCGGGGTGGGCATCGTACGTGCCGCGCGTCAGATAGGTACCCTCAACGCCCACGATCCGGTACGTGACCGCACTGCTGCCCGTTTCGATCCCGTAGATGCCCTCGATGTAGTTGTTGCCGAAGACGTTATGGGAATCGAGGCCGCCGTTGATCCCTAGGATCGGGCGCAGGACGCTTCCGCCGAAGACGTGGCGCACGTTGTAGTAGCCGATCGTATTCCCAGCGTAGCGCGAATAGACGGCGACGCTCGCGTCGACCGACGTCACGCCGTGCGGCCGCATGCCCCATTGGTCGCCGTAGAGAGCGCCGTAGCGAACGTCGCCGATCGTGCCTTGGCCGCGCAGTCCGATTCCGGCGCCGGCTTCCGCAAACGCGACGAGATGCGGGGCGAGCGTTGCGCGCGCGCCGGCGTCGAGGATCAGCGCGTCGTCGCTGTAGATCTGCGGCGAGCCCGGTGCGCCCGAGCGCGTGTCTTCGGACAGGTGCGCCGTGACGTACGGTTGAATGCCGCGCGCCGGTCCGAGCGCGTAGATGCCGTCGGCGCCGATGAACGTGTCGAGGAAGCGCGAGTCGTAGTAGGTGTAGCCGAAGAGCGTGGAACGCGGCCCGCCGCGTAGACCGTAGAGACAGGCGGTGCGCTGTGCTTGCGCGCTCGCGTCACCGGGTTGGAGCGCGAGGTAGCGATCGACGTCGGAGATCGCTTGTGAATACTGTTTGAGGTCGGACTCGCGATACGAAAGATCGAGCCAGAGTTTGGCGGCCTCGGGGTGCGCGCGCAGGTACGGTTCGCGCGCCGCGACGATCGCGCGCGCGCCCGCGAGATCGCCGGCTTTCATCTCCGCGTAGGCGAGGTCCATGGCAAACGGGTCGTCGGACGGAACCAGCCTGAGATAGTGGCGGCCGTACGCGAGTGCGCGCTCCGGCTCGCCCGCGGCGTTGTACGCGTAAAAGAGGGCCGCAAGGAGCTTCGCGCCGTTCTTGTCGGAATCGATGTATGCGGCATGCGCATCCGCGATCGCGGCGGCGGCGGCGAGGTTCTTGACCTGCAGGTACGCAAAGCCGAGGTCGATCGCGAACGCGTCGTTGGCGGGATGCGCCGCGAGATAGCGCTCGCCGTGCGGAATCGCTTCGTCGGCATGACCGGCATTGAGCGCGCCGTAGAAGAGCACGCTCTCGTCGGGCGGCTTCGGCGCGAGCGCAGCGACGGCGGCGTCGCGCTGCTGACGGGCGGCGTCGTCGCCGGGCCGATACCGGAGGGCGCGGTCGACGTCGTCGACGGCTTGCCGGTACTGCCGTGCCGCGCTGTCTTGGTAGCTCAGCTCGAGCCAGATCGACGCCGCCTGCGGGTGCGCGCGAAAATACGCATCGCGCGGAAGAAGAATGCGGCGCGCAGCGTCGCGATCGCCCAGCTTCATATACGCATACGCGAGATCGAGCGCAAACCCGTCGTTGCCGGGATGCGCCTTGAGGTAGGCGTTACCGTACGCGACAGCCTGCGTGTAATTCCCGGCCTTGACGTCGCGATAAAAGAGGTCGGCGTCCGACGCCGGCGCCGGCAGCGGGACGGCGAGCACGATCAGCGCAGCGATCACGGCCAGCCGCGCAAACGCGCGTCCCACCTAGTTCGGGTTCCCGATGACGACGATGTCGACGACGGAGCCGTCGCTCGGATCGTCGGAGGTTACGGTGCAGGCATCGGCGCTCGGCGCGACGCGCACACGCGCGCGTCCCTCCGGCGTGGCGACGCAGACCGGCGGCTGTGCGAACGGCGTCGCATACCGAAACGTGTAGCCGCCGTGGACGAGCGGAGCGCGCGTTGCCCAGCGGTCCGGGGCGCTCTGCAGCGAGCGCGCCGTGGTCAAACTTCCGGCGAGCGTCGCATCGCCGCCGGCGTCGAGCGAGAGAAGATCGGTGAAATGCGAAGGGCCTTGCGCCGAGCGCCGGATTGCAAAGACGTCGCGACTGAGGTCGAATCCCGAAAACCAGCTCGGCGCGCTGCTGCTGTCGACCCCGGAAAAATCGACGAACGCGTTGGTCAGCAAGCCGGCGACGTGTGAGCCGCCTTGCACGGAATCGATCGCGCGCGCATACGGTGCCCCGAGCCCCCCGCCGTCGATCTCGATGCCGTCGCCGCCGACGACGACGGAGCGAAACTGCGTGACCGCGAGCCCGAGCTTCCATCCGCACGGTTCGCCGAAACCGCCGAAGCTGCGGCACGCTGCGTCGCGCACCCAAAACGTTGCACCGGCGGTGCCGCGATCGAACGGCAAGTCGTTGCGCTCCGAGAGCTGCAAACCGAACGACGGGCGTTGCGCGTTCGGCGCCGCCCAGCTCCCGGTCTGATGGTCGGCGTTGCTCGTGAGCCAGCCGTCGCCGTCGACGATCTGAAACGGATTGCGGTCGGCTGCATGCAGCGCAGCCGGGGCCAGTATGCCGAGGACGAAGGCGCCGGCGGCGAACCACGCCTCGCGCGCGCTGAGCGGTCTCATAAGCTATGTGTCGGCAAGACGGCCGGGCACCCGCTTACGACTCGCGTTCCGGCGTTGACCGGACCGGCGAAGGCGACCACGCGTAGGTCCGGTATCCGTCGACCGTTTGTTCGGTCGGCACGAAACCCGATTGGTCTTCGAGCACGTCGTACAGCTCCGAGCTGAGCAGCAGCGTGCCGGGTTTTGCGTACTTCTGCATGTGGCCGGCGACGTCGATCGTGTGTTCGACCAATTTTTCGAGATCGGAGTCGTCGAAGACGACGACCTCGCCTTCGTTGACGCCGCAGCGAACGTCGAAGCGCGTTTTGAGCGCGTTCTCGCCTTCGTTGAACGCGAGCAGTCCTCGCAGGATCGTTTGGGCCGCCTCGACCGCATCCTCGCGATTGAGAAAGCAGATCATCACGCCGTCGGGCGTCCACGATTCCTTCCAGGCGCGCGTCGCCTTGAACGTGCGTTTCAGCAGATCTTCGTAGGCGCGAAAGGTCGAGGTGATCGCTATCTCGGTCTCTCCGCTCTTCATTCCGGTGGAACCGACGACGTCGACGGAAAGAAACGCGCAGCGTTTGCGTTTTGCTTCTTTGAGCGTCTTTTCGATTTTCCGGTACTCTTTGTAGAGCTCGGCCCGCGCCTTCTCCGATTCGACCCCGCCGGTCGCCGGTGCCGGAGCGGCGCCCGGCCTGCGGACTTGGGCCGCTTGCACCATGCGCACGAGCCCGTGCGCGAGCCCGAAGAGGCGATCGGAGAGAACGATGACGAGATAGACGATCGCCATGAGCGCGAGCGGCATGTACGGTCTTGCCGCCGGTAGATGCAACCACATGGTGAGACGATCGACGACCGGATCGCCGAGATGGTGGAGTTCACGGACGGGCCACGAGCTCGCGAAGGCGTCGTTGTGGACGAACTGGACGCCGAAAAGCAGCAGCGACGCGAGCATCGCGAGGCTCAACACGAGGTTGACCACGCGGTGGAGGCCGTCGAGTAAGAACGAGACGATCACGGTCAGTCGCACGGCATGGCAGGGTTTCCGCGCCCTCCGGCTGCTCCCCTGGGCAAAGATGCGAGGCGGCTTTCTCCGATAGAAGAGTGTAGGAGACTGCGTCGGGCTGTATGACCGCCATAGCCTTATCCACCCATTTGGCGGCGACGATCGCCATCTTGATCGTCGCTTCTGCCGTCATGTTCGCCGTCATGGGGATCGACGATGCGATCATGGATCTGGCGTATTGGGGATGGCGCTGGTACCGGTGGCTGGTCGCACGTCAGTATAAGCCGCTCACGCTCGAGCAACTGCGAACGAAGGAGCAGCAGCGCGTCGCGATCTTCATCCCGTGTTGGCACGAGCACGAGATCGTCGACAAGATGGTCGAACTCGCGTGCTCGTCGCTCCAATATTCGCGCTACGATCTCTACATCGGGGTCTATCCCAACGACCCGCTCACCACCGAGAAGGCCAAGCACGTCGCCGAACGTTATCCCCGCGTGCAGGTGGTGGTCAACGATCGCGACGGCCCGACGACCAAGGCGCAGAACCTCAATCAAATGTGGGCCGCGATGCTCGCCCGCGAAGGTGTCGATCCGTACGACATCGTCGTGTTGCACGATTGCGAGGACGTGATCCATCCGCTCTCGCTGCAGCTCTACAACTATTTGATTCCGCGCCGCGATATGGTGCAGCTGCCGGTCTTTCCGCTCGAGCGTCCCTGGAACAAGTGGACCGCGTGGACCTACGCGGACGAATTTGCCGAGAACCACCTCAAGGATTTGGTCGTGCGCGAGACGTTCGGCAGCTTCGTGCCGTGCGCCGGCGTCGGCTGCGCCTTCAATCGCAGAGCGCTCGAAGCGAAGGCGGAGAAGACGGGCGAACTCTTTCCGACCGCCTCGCTCACCGAGGATTACCAGCTGGGCTTGCATTTTCGCCAGAGCGGCCTCTCGACGATCATCGTGCATCAGCGCCTCGGCCTCGGGCGCGCCGGCGAACACATCACGACCGCCGCCGCGTACGTGGCAACGCGCGAGTTCTTCCCCGACACGTTCGCTACCGCGATCCGCCAGAAGGCCCGCTGGATCGTCGGCATCTGCTTCCAAGCCTGGCAGCAGACCGGCTGGACGGGGAATCTCTTCACGCGCTACACGCTCTATCGCGACCGCAAGGCGATTCTCGCCAATCTGCTCGTGCTGGTCGGATACACCGCGTTCGTCGCGGCCGCCGCGTTGCGCATCTGGGGATGGTACGATCCCGACGTCGCGCAGCCGCAGATCGACTCGCGATGGTGGCTGCTCTTGCTGTGCGTGCTGGTGTTCTCGATCTTGCGCGTCATCCAAAAAGGCTACTTCGTCAACGTAATCTACGGCCCGAAGCAAGGCTTCCTTGCGATGCTGCGGATTCCGTGGTCGGGCGTGATCAACGCGGCTGCGACCGCGCGCGCGTGCTATCTCTTCGCCCGCTCGGTGTTCACCGGAACGCCGCTGGTGTGGAGCAAGACGTCGCATTCGTTTCCAACGCGCGCGGCGCTTTCGGAATACCGGCGCCAGCTCGGCGAAGTGTTGATCGAACAGGAGCTGGTCAGCACCGAAGACGTGACGCTCGCGCTGCAGGAACGGCGTCCCGGCGAACGGATCGGCGAGACCCTCGTGCGCCTCGGGTACCTCACGCAACGACAGCTGACCGGTGCCGTGGCACGCCAGATCGGCGCCGAAGACGGATCGCGCGACGATTTGGTCGCGACCAAAGAGGCGCTCGCGCTGCTTAGCCTCGATGAGGCGCGTCAGTATCGCGCGCTGCCGCTGCGCGTAACCGACCGCGGCGTGTTGATCGCGATCGACGACGAACCCGGTTCGGAACTCGATGCGCTGCTCAAGAAGCGCCTTCCGAGCCCGTATTCGTGGCTGATGGTGGAGACGGCGCGCCTGTTGCCGGCGATCGAACGCTCGTACGCGTTCGGGGAGGGCGAACGGCGCAAGCCGCTCGGAGTCTACCTACTCGACCGCGGCTGGATCACGCGCGCGCAGCTCGAATCGGCGCTCGTCGAGCAAGATCGAACGCGCAAGGGCCTCTTCGAACTGCTCGTCGATCGCGGGGCGCTCGATGCCGGCAAAGCCAAGGCCGTGCTGCAAGACTATTTTGCGCTGCCGTTCGTGGAACCGCCGGCCGACGCCCGCGTCGTGCCGGAGCTGGTGATGAAACTCCCGACGCGCATCCTGCGCGACAACGTCGTCGTGCCGTACGAATCGGGCGGCGACATCTTCATTGCCTCGCCGTTCCCCCTGGACCGCAAAGCCAAAGAGATCGTGTTCGAGGAGCTGCCGACGGCCAAAAACGTCGCCGCTTCGTCGCACGCGCTCACGCGGCTCCGGAAGGAAGTCTTCAAGATCATCGAGCGGAGGCGGCAGCTAGGACAGATGCTCGTCGACGAACGGCTGGTGAGCAACGAAGACCTGGCGCGCGCGCTCGAGTCGCGCATCGAGGGTGAGCGTTTGGGCGAGACGCTCGTGCGTCTGGGGATTCTTACCGAAAGCGCGCTGCAGAACGTACTCGAAAAGCAATCCGAAGGAGCGCGGCCGTCGGAAGAAAACGGCACGTCGTCGCGCCGTCAGCCGATCGGCGTCTTTCTCATCGCCAAGCAGTACGTGAGCCGCGAACAGCTCGACGTGCTGCTCCAGCATCAGGATCAGCGCAAACTCCCGATCTTCGCGATGGCGGTAGAAGACCGGCTGCTCGACTCGGAGCAAGCTTCGGCGGTGATGCGAGACTACTTCGAGACGCCCTACGACGGCGCACCGGCGGAGGCGACGGTGCCGCTCGAACACCTCAAGCTGCTTCCGACCACATTGCTCAAGGAACACACGGTGGCGCTCTATCAGGACGGCGGTACCGTCGTGCTCGCCGCACCGTACCCGCTCCCGGATCGGTTGCGCGATGTGGTGAAACGCGCGGCGGGAAGCGAGATCGCGTTCGCATGCTGTTCGCTCGAGGCGCTTGCGCCGCTACGCCGGAAGATGCTGCACGAGATCGACGTGTACGATATCGACGTCGCCGATCTCGACGATTCGGAGAGCGGCGCTATTCGTTGACGGCGTTTGCGACCTGCGACGGGTCGGCGAAGGCATAGCCGAGATTGCGGAGCCCTTGCACGTAACCGTCGACGGTCGAGGGGCTCACCAGCGCGGGGTGGAGGAAGCCGACGGCAACGCAGTAACGGCAGGCGAGCAGGGCGTTCGCGCGCGTGAGTTGCGCGCCGAGCGTAAACGCGCCGTCGAGCGAGACGTAGCCGAGGTTCTCCGGAAGCAGCACCGCGCCGTATTGATCGCGTTGCAGCGGCCACGGCAGCCAGCTCACCGGCGGCCGCGGTTCCCACGCGGCGGGGATCATGCGCGATACGACGGCGTAGTCGAGCGGCGATGCCGCATAGTGCGGCGTCTCCCACATTAGCGGACGTAGACCGAGCGCGCGCTCCTCACGCAGGCCCTCGGCGACGGTTTGCTGCATCCATGCCGCCGAATCGTTCGGCACGGGAGCCTTGCGGTCGAAGTCCCAAAACTCGTACCCTTCGGCATCTTCCGAAGAGCAGCAGTGATGCAACCCGTGCAAGAAAATCGTCGCGCCGTTGGCTTGCGCCCACAGGAGGACCGATACCAGCGCAGGGTTGGATTGTAGCGGATAGGCCGAGCCGTCTTTGAGTTCGAGGTCGGGAATCACGCCGATGCCGTACGGTACGCGTGCGCGCCACAGATGGTAGGCGATCGTGCCCAGCAGCTCGGGCGGCGTGATCGCTGAGACGTCTTCGAGGCGCAGCATCGCGAGCGGCACGGGATTTGGCGGCGCGCCGAGAAACGAGGCGATCGCGTCGCACGCCGCGACCATCGAGCCGTGCGTGCCGTCGCCCGCCACGAAATCGAGCGGCGCATTGATGAAGGCTGCGTTGCCGTCGATGACGATCGAGGCTTCGCGACGGCCGCCCGGCAGCGCGTACCATCCGATGGTTCGCGCCGGCGCGCGAACGTTCAACGCGAGCAGCTCCGCGAAGGTCACGGGCTCGCGCAGGTTACGGTAGCGGACCTCGGTGCCGGCGGGCATCACGATCGAGCTGCCGCCGTCGACGTGGAGAAATGCCACGCCGGCGTCGCGCAGTTCGCGAAGGTGGTGCTCGGAGACGATCAACCGTCGCGCCGCGTGCAGCGTGGCGAGTTCGTCTGACGTGAGCCGCGCGATGCCGTTGAGGCCGAGGTAGACGACGGCCGACGCATCGCGAACCGATCGCGTCGAAGCCGCGTCGAGATAGGCCCAGGATGTGTGCGGCGTGAGATACCGCAGTCCGACCGCAACTTGCTCGGCGCGGTCGCGAACGAAGGCCTCATGGGCGGGCAGGCGGTCGACGAGAACGAGCAGCGTCCCGACGCCGCGCGGGAAGCGCAACGGCAGGGTGCGCACCGGCGTAACGGGGGATTGCATCGCGAACAAGAGCGTCGCGATGAGGAGCAGTGCGGCAGCGACGACGATGCGAGTCTTCATGCGCCTTCCCGGGCGAGCTTCGTCTTGACGGCGGGGCGCCCTTTACCGGCGGGCGGCGTGACGGCTCGAGCCGAACGGGCGTAGGATGGAATCGAAGATCGCGCATGAGTGACCGGCTGTGGCTAACCGAGGCGGAGTTCGAGCGCGTCGTGGAAGACGCGCTCGATTCGCTGCCGCCGCGGTTTGCGGAGATGGTCAACAACGTCGCGATCGTCATCGAAGACGAGCCGAGCGATGACGATCTCGAGGGCCTCGACGAGGGCAACGACGAGGCCGGCGATGACGAACTGCTCGGTATCTATCGCGGCGTAGCGCTAACCGAGCGCAGCGTCACCGCTCCTCCGTTGATGCCGGATGAGATCGCGATATTCCGCGGGCCGATCTGCCGTTTCGCCCGCTCGCGGAAGGAAGCCGTGTACGAGGTTCGCGAGACGGTGATCCACGAGCTCGGCCACTACTTCGGCTTGGACGACGACGAACTGCCCTAGGGGATGGCCGGCTTTGCGTTTTCCGGCGCACGGATCGCGATGGCGGGATCGTCGAATCGCCACGCTGAGGGTAGCGCCTGGTGGGCCAGCGGATCGCGCCGGCGTCAAGGTTCAAGACATAATCCAGCAGATAAACGGGCAGGACGTCAGTGCTCTAGAGCAATCGCAGCTTCTGACGCTAATGAATGTTACGAGCTTTGAGCTGGTGCTACAGCGCCCTGGAGGCTCGGTGACTGTGACCGTGCATCCCGAGCCATATCAACAGCTTGTTCGTGACCTACAACACTAATGGGTCCGCTTACGCAGCCCGGTGTGGACATAACGCAGTACGTGAGCCAAGAGTACGTCGCTGATTCTTACAACCGCTACATCACGTGTGAGAATCAAGGGCATTATCCAACGTACAACCCAGTGACGATCAATAGCAATACCTGGGCAGATGCGCTTCTTCT
>Ga0326727_10001308_pt1 | contig 93451 bp, 83 predicted proteins | sample MB2enrmetagenome_FD_207643 | JGI IMG/M metagenome (GOLD analysis project Ga0326727, IMG submission 207643) | Lab enriched peat soil microbial communities from McLean, Ithaca, NY, United States - MB29MY | ecosystem: Environmental > Terrestrial > Soil > Wetlands > Peat | place: USA: New York... | reverse complement strand
GCTCTCAGAAGACCGCAAGCGCCAGACGCGCGGCGAGATCAATCGGGGCGAGGCGCAACTGGTGATCGGGACGCACGCGCTGATCGAGGAAAAAGTGGAGTTCGACCGGCTGGGGCTGGTGGTGGTGGACGAACAGCACCGCTTCGGCGTAATGCAGCGTTTCAAGCTGATGAAAAAGCCAAATCAGGCTGAGCCGGATGTGCTGGTGATGACGGCCACGCCGATTCCACGGACTCTGGCGCTGAGCTTGTATGGCGATCTCGATGTGAGCGTGCTGGATGAGATGCCGCCGGGTCGCACGCCCATTGTGACGCGGCGCGTGGCCGGCGAGATGGCTGAAGAGGTGTGGGATTTTGTGCGCAAGCAGGTGGCGCAGGGACGGCAGGCGTACATCGTCTACCCGGTGATTGAGGGCACGAAGGAAGATCAGCCGGAGTTGGATTTCTCGCATGATGACCCGGAGGCTGGAATTGAGGCGTCGACTGCTACCCAGGTCCGAAAATCCGGACCTAGGGTACCCGGACTTAAGTCTGTGCGCAAGGGAAAGACAGGGGAACTGTTTACTAAAACCGCGCAGGAAGCTAATCCCGGTGCGAAGTCGGGGCTGAAATCAGCCGTGGAGATGCATGAAAAGCTGCGCACGGGACCGCTGGCCGGATTGCGCGTGGGCCTGTTGCACGGGCGGCTGGACGCCGACGAGAAAGAGATCATCATGCGCCGCTTTCAGCGTGGCGAGATCGACGTGCTGGTGGCTACCACGGTGATCGAGGTGGGCGTGGATGTTCCCAACGCGACGGTGATGGTGGTGGAGCACGCGGAGCGGTTTGGACTGGCCCAGTTGCACCAGTTGCGCGGCAGAGTGGGCCGCGGGCCGGCGAAAAGTTATTGCATTTTGATGACCGGCGAGCGGGTTTCACCGCTGGGCGAGGAGCGGCTGAACGCCATGGTACGCACGCAGGACGGATTCGAGTTGGCCGAGGTGGACCTCAACCAGCGCGGGCCGGGAGAGTTTTTCGGGACGCGGCAGGCCGGACTGCCGGATTTTCGGGTGTCCAACCTGCTGCGCGACCGGCAATTGCTGGAGCTGGCCAAGATGGAAGCGGCGCGCTTTGCCGCAGCCGGAAAGAGCGATATGTCTGAAGCCACCGAGGCTGAGCGAACGATGGTGCGGGAGCGGCTCAAAGAGGCCTGGCAGCGCCGTTATGGATTGGTGGAGGCCGGTTGACCGCGCAAACAGCGTTCTTGCCGGTTCCGAGCCCTCTGAGCCAGCGATTCTGAACTCAAGACAAGCCAAACTAAAGATTAATCTTTTTTATAGTCAAATTAATGATTTCACATTATTCGCCGAATGAGAATGTAGATGCGACCGAATCCATTGGTGTGCAGAAAGGATGTAACAAGATCATGAAACTGAAACTCCCCCTATTATTGGCTATCGTGCTATCAATTGTTTTCATCACCGGATGGCGGCCGAATGTTCCACTCTTCGGACCGAAACCGGATGTGGAAACCTTGCGGACCTCCCTGATGAGCGCGGTCAAGGCTGATAATACCGCAGAAGCTATACGGCTGATCAAGTTGGGCGCTGACGCGAACAGCCGCACCTCAGCGAATGGCTGGAGCGCGCTGCATTTCGCGGTGCGGAACGGAAATGTGGAGATAGTCGAGGCGCTTGTGCAGGCGGGCGCCGATCCTAGCTACACGGGAACCATGGAAGGGCAAACGAGCCCGGTCGTCTCCGAGAAGCCCCTGGAGATTGCGCAAGCAGCTCTGGATCTGGTCAACCAGATTCCGCCCTCCAGCATCGAAGAAACGCTCCGCCAAGGCGGGCTGGACGACCCAGCGCTGGTCAAAAGCATGAAGGATCCAAAGGCCGCCGACCGCTATCTGAAGGTAGTGGAAGCCCTGTCCAATGTTCACAATGAATCGTAGCTGAATCACTACCCGTTCTGCGCCAAGCCTTCCACCCTACCGCGAAGCGTCTGCCCGCTTGCTGGGGTGGAAGGCTGAATCATTATCTAAAAAACAGTGTGCCCTCTGATGGCGAGAGCCGCGCACCGGGGTGCGCCTGCGCGCCGGCCTCGTTGCGTGTAAGCCGGTTGACCAGCCAACAGATGCTTGATAGCATCAAAATTGCCATTCTGCGTCCGGTGCAGGTGAATTCAAGGGATTCATTCATGGCATTATTCACCGGAAAGAAATCAACGACCGACAGGATTGGCAAACGCTTGAAAGGATAAATACGCCGCGATGAGATGCAGGCCGCTGTTGTTTTTTGCCCTCGCACTTTCTCTTTTTTCCGCTACCGGCTGCAAGCCCAGTCCGGAATCGCTCATGACGGCAGTCAGGGCCGACAACACCGCAGAAGCCCTCAAGCTCATCGGGAAGGGCGCCGACGCGAATAGCCGCACCTCGCCGAACGGCTGGAGCGCGCTTCACTACGCGGCCATGAACGGCAACGTGGAGATTGTGCAGGCGCTTCTCAAGGCCGGCGCTGACCCCAACTATGCAGGAGCCAAGGATGGAAAGGCGAACTCAGCCCTGGCCTTGAAGCCTTACTCGCTCGCGCTGGGCATGCTGGATGTCGTCTGCGAAGTTGAGCCCTCCGAAAGGGAGGCAAAACTGCGCGAGAACGGACTCGATGATCCGGTGCTGCTGAAAAGCGCGAAGGATCCCAAGGCCGTGGACCGATACCAGGATGTAGTTGGGCTATTAATTAACATTACAAAAGATAAGTAGCGGCGGAGCGCGCCGGCCTGGGTGCGTAATTCCGCACGGTTCAGTCCAAAGGCAGACAACGCCTATGCTGCGCGACCTACTCTTTTTCGCCGCATCCGCCGCGATATTGCCGCTGTCGTGGCGGTCGCTGAAAGATGTACGCACTCACGGCTTTTACCGCTTCTTCGCTTTCGAGCTGCTGCTGGGGCTGATACTGTGGAATGCTCCGTTGTGGTGGCGCGACCCGTTCTCTTGGCGGCAACTCGCTTCCTATTTTCTTGGAGCAGTTTCCATCGTTCTGGCGATAGAAGGCTTCCGGCTGCTGCGGGTGATTGGCCGGCCGGCGGCCTCCAGAGTAGAGAGCGCCAATCTGGCCTTCGAGAACACTACATCGCTGGTCACTGTGGGCGCGTATCGCTGGATTCGGCATCCCTTGTATGCATCGTTACTGGCGCTGGCGTGGTGCGCGTATTTTAAGAATCCGTCAGGGCTCGCTTCCATTGTCCTAACTCTGGGCGCGAGCGGTTTTCTAGTAGCCACGGCGCATGCCGAGGAGGGGGAGAACCTCAAACGCTTTGGAGCGGCCTACGCCGAATACATAAAGCGAACCCGGAGATTCATTCCATTTGTTTTTTGAAAGCGAGATCATCGACGGCAAGGGCTGCTTCGACCAGCCTGTCAATCGATTCGCGCGGCGCTTGCGTTGTGCATCAAGTCGACGGGAAAGGTCTGGATCTCCAGGTCGATGCTGGCAATATCGGCGCCGCAATCCTGCTGGTGGTTGCGGGTGCATTGACAGAGCTCGGTAAAGCGGATGTGCCCGCTCTGGCTGAGTTCCAGGCCGGCGGCAATCATTACGCTGTAAATATCGACGCAGGCCTGCCGCTCGAACTCAAACAACATATTCACGGTGCCGGCATCATTGGCGCCGCGGCTGAGCACCCAGCCGCCGCAGCCGAGGATTGCGCCGGTGAGAGTCTGGACCAGACGCGAAGGTTCTTCGATGGAGATGGCCTTCATCTGCATGGCCCAGGGAATGTTCATCATCTGTGCTGGGTCGTGGGTTGGCAGTGTTTGTCTCACATATGCCTTATCGGAGCCGGGGATGCGCAGCATAACCATTGTTGCGGAGTCGCACGGAGCCTGACCGGCTTTGAGACACCTCTGCTTGCGGCGAGGCTCGAATGGCCTGCGCTGGTAATTTGGAGGCGCGTCGTTTTGAAGGGCAAGGCCGCCCGCGGCCAGCTTGACGGCAACGCGCGCACAGCAACAGGGAAATGATGTAGCTTCATAGACAGCATGATTGTCGGCTCCGGAATCGATGTGGTGGAGATAGGACGCATTCAGAAGTCCATAGACCGCTACGGGCAGCGGTTTCTTGGCCGCGTGTACACCGCGGCGGAGCAGGCGTATTGCCTGCGCAAGCGCAAGTCGGCTGAGAGCTTTGCAGCCCGCTTTGCGGCCAAGGAAGCCGGCGCCAAGGCATTGGGGACGGGCATCAGGCATGGCGTGAACTGGCTGGAGATTGAGGTGGCGCGCGAACCCGGCGGAAGGCCTATCCTCCAGTTTCACGGTCGCGCGGCCGAGATTGCCGCTCGCCTGGGCGCTCGCCGCGCCGCGCTTTCCTTGACCCACACCGCCGAACTGGCTATGGCCAGCGTGGTGCTTGAGGAGGGGCCTTGATTCTGTTTTTTCTGCTATTCTCTAGGCATTAACCGCCTCATTCATAACCCGAGGGAAGAGCCGTGCCAAGCCGCAAAGAGATTCAGTGGTCGCAACTGAGAGTAGGGGCATTGGTCCTGATGGCCATGACCATACTGGTCGTGCTGATTCTTCTCATGTCCGGCGCAAGCGGCGGGCCGTTTTCGCGCAAGCTGGTGCTTCGCTCCTATTTTGGAAATGCGGCCGGGCTGAAGGATGGCGCGCCGGTGACGCTGGAGGACGTGACCATCGGCAACGTGATCCATGTGCGCATTGTTCCGGAGCGCAATCCCACGCCGGTGGAGGTGACCGTGCGGGTGGGCCGCGAATATCTGCGCGGCCTGCACACCGATTCGACGGCCTCGATCAACCAGGCGGGCGTTTTGGGCGACAGCTACCTGGATATCGACTCATCCCACGCCAGCGGACCCCCTCCGGCCAACAATGCCGAGCTTAGGGCCGCCGGCGCGCCCAACATTCAGGATGTGATTCGCACCAGCAACGAATCCATCCTGGAGCTCAACAATCTGCTGCACAAGCTCGAAACCACGGTTGATTCGGTCAACTCCAGGCGCGGCGTAGCGGGCGAGTTGATCAACGACCCCGAACTGGCCAAGAAAATCACCGCCATTGCCAACGATCTGGAGACCATAACCGGGGCAATCGCCGGAGGCAAAGGCTCGCTGGGCAAGCTGGTCAATGACGATGCGCTGTACAACCGCGCCAACTCGGCCGTGGACCGGCTGAACAGGATTACCATTGCCCTGGACGAGGGCAAAGGCAGCGCCGGAAAGCTGCTCAAGGACGACTCGCTCTACAACAACCTGAACGCCGCCGTCACCAACGTCAATCAGATGGTGGCCGATATCAACGCCGGCAAGGGAGCGATCGGCATGCTGGCCAAAGATAAGGCTTTCGCGGAAAAACTGGACGACACCATCAACCGGCTGGACATGATTCTTCAGGGCATGAATGAGGGCAAGGGCACGCTGGGGCAACTGGCGCAGAACCGCTCTCTTTACGACCACGCCGACCAGACCATGGATCAGGCTCAGCAACTGGTGAAAGCTATTCGCGAAGACCCGAAGAAATATTTTGTGATTCGGATGAAGGTATTCTGAGGGCCGGTACTTGGAGGGGTTTTCGTGAAGAAATGGCCGTGGAGCAAGATTCTTGTATACGCTGCCTGTTTGTTGCTTCTCGCGTGCGTGGCGCCTTGGGCCTATTTATTTTGGTGGGAAAACACTCATAACCCGGAGCCCTTGTCAGTGCCACTTTCGCTCACGCGTGGCGAATATACTTCTCCTTACTTCATTACCGACCTGGATGGCGCATACCAAATTGATTTGGATTGGAATCGATCTTCCCATGAACAGAATCAGTTGGACTTGGATTGGAAGATAGTAGACGATAGCGGAGCGGTAGTCCAACAAGGAGCATACAGCGGACTTATAGGTTATCCCGCTACCGAAGTCAGGCTTGGGGAGTATAGCCCGAGACGTGGATTACGTCAGAGGATCATCCTGAGAATCCACGAGGGCGTTAGCGAGCTTGGCGCCAAGTCGCGACTGAATATCGGTCAGCCAGAGGTGGGGCTGGACTTGGCCGAGGGATACATCCCCTTGGCCATTGAGTGGACGGGTGTTATTGCTGGCTCCGGAGTGATCATGCTCCTTGTCCTTCTCATTTGGCGAGTGATTCAAGGTAACTCTACTGATGGTTCCTCAGAACCGAAACCGCGCTGAGGCTTGACGAGGTAATGTATAAAGGCAAGAGCAACCACAGGTCCTTCGACTCCTTTTGTTGCAAAGAACATGCCAAACTTAGCTCAGGACGACAATTTATTGGTAACGATTATTTGTGTTGGCTTAGCTTTCAAGATGCCGTGCAAGGAGTCTAACGGTTCATGATTCGACGCTGCGACGAACGCGATTTCGAGTTGATTTGGACCATCATCAACGATGGCGCTCAGGCTTACAAGGGGATCATTCCCGAGGATCGCTGGACAGAACCGTATATGTCGCAGGAAAAACTGCGGCATGAAATCGACGACGGCGTTGTCTTCTGGGGCTATGAAGAGAATGGAACGCTGACAGGCGTCATGGGGCTGCAAGAGGTCATGGATGTGACTCTCATCCGCCACGCGTATGTTCTTACCAGCAGGCAGAGGCGCGGAATTGGAGGGAGCCTGCTCACTCATTTGCTCGCGCTTGCGAACAGCCCGGTGTTGATCGGCACGTGGGCGGATGCGGTCTGGGCGATTCGCTTTTACGAAAAGAACGGCTTTCAATTAGTCAGCACAGAGGAGAAAAACCGGCTGCTCAAAAAATATTGGAGCGTGCCTGAACGCCAGATTGAAACCTCCGTAGTGCTGGCCGATTCGAAGTGGCGTGAATGGCAGCGATAAGCAGGGCCGCTAACTTGCTGGCTCGCGGCCACGGAACATCTTCCAGAACTCCACAAAACCTTTGAGGCGCACGACCTGGAAGTAGTCGCTGGCAACGAGGAAGAAGACGGTTGCCGCGGCCCAGACGATGTGCAACGCATCCGGGCCTAATTGATCGCTGAAGGGCAGCGGCGCGGCTGACAGCACCATGGCCAGCACGACGAGCGCCAGCTTGACGATGCCCATGACCAGGTTGATCTCGACCAGTTTGGCCGTCATGGGCTTACCGAGGCGGAGAGATTGAGCGAGGGCGGAGAGCGGGGAGCGCTTCTCCAGCAGCATCACCAGTGGGGCGATAGATACGGCCCAGCTGACCAAAGCCCAAGCGGTGAAGAATCCCAGCGAGAGAAAGATAAGTCCCATGGAGTAGCCGATCAGGTCTGGCTCGGCGGCGGGAGTGATGGTTGCGGACGCGACCCACTGCATGGAACGGAGCCATCCCCAGATGGTGAAAAGGAAAAGAGCCAGCCATGCAGCCTGGAGGACGATCATTCCGGCCGGACGGAAGGCCAGCGCGGGGTCGATGCGCTTGAGAAGCAGATTGCGGCCCAGAGCTGAGACGAGAACCCAAACAAGCGCGGCTGCCGGCAGAAGCCAGCGCAGAAGTTCGTGAATATGAGGCTGATAGAGCGCCCAGGCGTTGCTGAGCTGCATCGCCGCGACCCAGGGGTTCTGCGGGTCGAGAGAGCTGAGACCTGAGGAAGCGGGCGGCAAAGCTGCGAGGATTTTTTGGGATTGCATCCAACAGACGAATAGGAATGGCAGTCCGAAGAGCCAGCGCCAGGCGACTTCAATCGCGGTGAGCGAAGGCCGCGCGAAGACCCAGCCCATCTGGCCGACCAGCGACTGGGTTCCGCGCAAGGGCGCAGAGCCTTTCATTTCACCACCAGATTGACGAGCTTGCCAGGGACGACAATGACTTTGGCAACTGTTTTTCCAGCAATCCGCGACTTGACCTTTTCGTCAGCGAGAGCAGCAGTTTCCATGACCTTGGCATTGGCATCGGCGGCCACGCGGACGACGTTGACCAGCTTGCCGTTGATCTGGACGGGAATCTCTAACTCGTCTTCCTTGGCCAGAGCGGGATCGCTGACGGGCCATAAGGCGCGCAGGACAGAACCTTTCTCGCCAAGTTCCTCCCAGAGTTCAGCGGCAAGGTAGGGAGCAAAGGGCGCCAGCAGCAGGACCAGCGAGCGCAGCAGCTCGCGCACCACCGGTGCGGGAACTTCGCCTGCCGCAAGTTGCGCGTCGGCGGCATGAATTTCGTTGACCAGCTCCATGATGGCCGCCACGCAGGTGTTGAAGTGCCAGCGGTCCTCAAAGTCCAGCGTGATCCTGGCGATGGTTTGATGCAGCTTGCGCAGCAGTTTGAGTGAGATGCCGGTCGGTGCGGCTGTCTCGCCCTGCGCGGTGCGAGCCATGGGAGTGTATTTTGTCGTCAGTCGCCAGACGCGAGCCAGGAAGCGGCTCACTCCGGCGACGCCGTCCTCCTGCCAGTCGAGGTCGCGGTCGGGCGGCGCGGCAAAGAGGGCGTACATGCGCGTCGAGTCTGCGCCGTAGCGTGCGACCATCTCGTCGGGAGAGACCACGTTGCCCTTGGACTTGGACATCTTTGCGCCGTCCTTGATGACCATGCCCTGGGTAAAAAGGCGGCGGGCCGGCTCGTCGTTGACAATCAGGCCCAGGTCGCGCATTACCTTGGTCCAGAAGCGCGAGTAGATCAGGTGGAGAATGGCGTGCTCCACGCCGCCGATGTACTGATCGATGGGGAACCAGTATTGCGCCTTCGCCGAGTCGAATGGAGCCTTCGCGTTTTTCGCGTCGGTGTAGCGATAGAAGTACCAACTGGAATCGACGAAGGTGTCCATGGTGTCGGTTTCGCGCTTGGCCGCGGCGCTGCACCTGGGACAAGAAACGTTGACGAACTCCGGCACGCGGCTGAGCGGAGAGCCGCCCTGCTGAGTGATCTCAATCTGCGCGGGCAGCACGACGGGCAACTGTTCGTCTGGCACCGGAACCAGGCCGCATTTGTCGCAATGAATCATGGGGATGGGCGTGCCCCAGTAGCGCTGGCGGCTCACGCCCCAGTCTTTCAGGCGAAAGGTGACCTTGGGCTCTCCAAAGCCCTTGCGGGCGGCGGACTCTTGGAGTTGTTTTTGAGCTTCAATGCAACTCAACCCGTCGAATTTTCCGGAGTTTACGAGGACGCCGTCCTCGGAACAAAACGGAAGGCTCTCCGAGCCCTCGGCGTTTTGGACTGGCTTGATCACCTCGACAATCGGCAAGTTGTACTTTGTGGCGAACTCGAAGTCGCGCTCATCGTGGCCGGGAACGCTCATGATAGCGCCGGTTCCGTAATCGGCCAGAATGTAATTGGCCACCCAGATGGGAATGCGCTCGCCGTTGTAGGGATTGACGGCAAAACGGCCGGTGGGAATGCCGTGCTTTTCGATTGCGCCCAGGTCGCCGGCTTCGCGCGCCCGCTTCTGCTGCTCGAGTAGCTCCGCTACTTTAGCGTTCAGGTCGGGATCCGTTGCAGTAAAAGTCGCTACCAATTCATGCTGCGGGGCCAGTTGCACGCTGGTCGCGCCGAAGATGGTGTCTACGCGGGTGGTGAAGACGCGGATGCGGGTCTTTTCTGATTTCGGTTCATCGAGGAAGAAATCTACGTCGGTTCCTTCGCTGCGGCCGATCCAGTTGCGCTGCATGGTGCGGACTTTTTCCGGCCAGCCGTCGAGCGAGTCGAGGCCGTCGAGCAGCTCCTGCGCGTAGGCGGTGATGCGCAGGAACCACTGCTCCAGATCGCGCTGCTCGACCAAGGTTTCCTCATGGCGCCAGCAGCAGCCGTCGATCACCTGCTCGTTGGCCAGCACGGTGGCGCATTCGGGACACCAGTTGACTTTGCTTTTCTTGCGGTAGACCAGGCCTTTCTCGTACATGCGCAGAAAAAACCATTGGTTCCAGCGGTAGTACTCGGGGAGGCAGGTGGCGATCTCACAGGCCCAGTCGTAGCCCAGGCCGAGCCGGTCCATTTGGATTTTCATGGCGGCGATGTTACTGAGGGTCCACTCGCGGGGAGGGGTGTTGTTTTTGAGCGCGGCGTTTTCGGCGGGCAGGCCGAAGGCGTCCCAACCCATGGGATGCAGGACGTTGCAGCCGCGCATCCACATGTGGCGGGCCAGGGCGTCGCCGATGGAATAATTGCGCACGTGACCCATGTGCAACTGGCCGCTGGGATAGGGCAGCATCTCCAGCACGTAGTATTTGGGCTTGCCGCAAGCGGCGGGCTCGGCCGCGTAAAGTTTGGGGTCCGCGGCCCAGCGCTGCTGCCACTTGGGTTCAATCGTTGCCGGGTCGTAACGCTGTTCGTTCTCTTCTGCCATAACTACATAGTGTAAATGGAAGGCGCATCGACTTCAGGGTAGTAGCATCCTCAACCATTCCGGAGTGGGCTTGTGCAGCTTGATTTCCTGACAATTTTCCTTGATAGCCACTAGCCTGAACGGCTGTTTTAGATCGTCGTTATCGTATACGCGAATATTTGCAAGTTCAGCCAGCGCCCGCTTCAGATTGTTCATCACCCGCGGGTAGCGCTCCCTGATCTTATCTGATGGAACATCGTGACCTCCCTGCAGGACGCGCATAGCAACGCGATCATCGGAGATTTTCGGCCCGGATATGCCGATAAAGATCAGGAGAACCGTATATCCGGCGCTTTCGGCCTCTTTCAAGAATTCGAGTTTGTAGCCTGCCGGATCGGAGAAGACCGTTTCAAAAATAAAACTTTCGCGCAATTCAACCAGTTCCCGCCGGAGCACATCGGCCTGTTGCGCCGCCGCATAGGGGTCCATCCCCAGGGAAAGCGCCAGCACATCCGCGTTGACAAAATGCAGCCCGGTCCGCGCCAAATGGGATTTGAAAAATGTGCTCTTGCCCGCACCATTCGGTCCTGCCAGGGCAACGACAATCGGACGCTGGTCGAGCGGTGACGTCAGGCCCACGCTTCCCGTTCCTTGCGCCGTGGCATGGACTTCTCTTTCATCCGGATTGAGACGGGCTTCGTCCGGAGACTTTTCTTCGCAGTCCGCAGTTTGGTCTTCGGAGCTGGCTTGCTTGGCAGTGTTGCGCCGGCTTCAACCGCCGTAAACAAACGGTTCACAAAACGGCCTACTGTCTGCTTGCCGTCCTCATCGGTTCTAATCAGCAAGCCCGGCTGATCGGCATGCTGTTTGAAGTGCGGATAGGGGCGATTTGCAAGTACATCTTCAAGCCGTCTACGACCAGCTAACGTATCGACGGACGCCAGCGCCTCCGAGAGCGGCTGCGCGCCCGCATTCCGGCAGAGCGTCAATACCTGCCGGCCATCCATCAGCAACTCTATCGATTTCCCCAACTTTGCCCAGAACTCGACCTGCCCGGCAATGGAGCGCTCCTGCGCATGCCCGGCAATCCGCGCATCCAGCACTAATGCATCCGACAGTTTGACTGGCTGACTCATGAATATAAGGTAGCATAATGCTACCCAGTAATCAACCGGGTGCTTGCACCTCTATTTCACCAGGCTCAACAGCACCTTCACGTTTCGCTCCTCGTCGGCGGGGGCTTCGACGGGGGTTTCGGCGATGAAGGCGGCGTGGGCGAAGCGCTTGTCGTTGAGCAGGCGGCGGAAGGGTTCGAGGCCCATCGTGCCCTTGCCGATGTTTTCATGGCGGTCGAGCTTGGAGCCGCGGGCAGCCTTGGCATCGTTCATGTGCCAGACGCGGACGGCGTCGAGGGTGACGGTGGCGGCGGCTTGGGAGATGGTTTTCTCATAGCCCTCGGCGCTGACCAGATCGTAGCCGGCGACGTGAGTATGGCAGGTGTCGAGGCAAACGGCGACGGGAGCCGATGGCTTGAGCCGCTCGACCAGCTCGGCCACCTGCTCAAAGCTGCCGCCGAGGGAGAACTCCGCTCCGGCGGTGTTTTCGATGAGGATGTGGAAGGGAGTTTGCTGCCAGGGAAGGCCGTCGATGGCTTTGGTGATGGAGGCGGCGGCCAGCTTCAGGCCCTCGTCGCGGGTGAGGCCTTTCCACGAGCCGGGATGGAGGACCAGGTACTCCGCGCCCAGGGCGAGGGCGCGCTCGACCTCGGCGCGAAAGGCCGCAATACTTTTCTGGCGAATTTCGTCGGACTGGCTGCAGATATTGATCAGGTAGCCGGTATGGATCACCAGCGGGGTTACGTCGAGTTTGGCGCGCAGCTCCTTCATACGGGCGCATTGCTTGGGGTCGATCTTGGAAGCGCGCCACATGCGCGGGCTGGCGGAAAAAATCTGCAAGGTGTTGGCGCCGATTTCGCGGGCGCGCTCTATGGCGTTGGATGCGCCGCCGGTGGTGCCGAGATGGATGCCGATGCGCTTGGTCATGGTCACAGTTTATTGGATGAGCGAGAAGAATGTTGGTTGCGCTATTTGCATTCAGGAGGGATTGATGATGGTTTCCAGCCGCTTAGAATATGGGCGGATGGTGCTCTCCAAGAATATCGGTTCTTCAATATTCGCTTAATCTCTCGGAATTCCCACTTTTTCCCGTTTGTCTCTATGAATCTGCCTGAACGCGTTCGCCGGATAAATGCTGAATCCGATGCTTCGGTCAACCCTGCAACACTCCTATTTGGGAAAGTCATCAATGATGCAGGATTCTGAGACTTCGACGTATGCAAGTTAAATAACAGAGCTTCATCGCCATCATAATCACCAGGAGTTGCATTGATATTTTGCACATACAAAACACAGCTATTGCCCACCCATGATACCGGAGAAGCATCGGCCTCCTGATCCGTGCCCAACTTCAAATCTCGAAGAGTTGTTCCCCGAGCGTCGGTAATGAACCCGCCGCTTTCGCAACTGAACAAAATCCACTTTCCATCCGGCGACCACATTGGAGTGTTCGAAAAACAGTAGCCTTGTCCGTCAATGTTTTCCGTCGACTTCAGTACTCGAACCTTGCGGGTTTGCAGGTCCATCACCGCGAGTGGTCCGCTGTCATTGATGGCATCGTTTCCGTCACCGGGATTGTCGGTGTGAATTGCAAACGCAAGACTGTGACCATCTGGCGAGAATGCCGGATCGTCAAAAACTTCCGTTTCACCCTTATCTAAATCCTTAACCTTGAAGTACAGATTTCCGTTTGTCAGCCTTGTCTGCGTATGAGTTTGCAAATTGAGCAGACTCATATGCCCGCCGGTTTCGGTGTCTGGATAAACGATGACAAGCAGCTTCCTGTCCTTGGAAAGAGCGAAGTTATAGACAGGATGCTTGAGGTCAATTTTCTGTATGACTTGTCCGGAAGATGCGGCCAAGGTCAAGGTCGTTCCGCTCACATAAGCGACTACCGGCTCATCGGGAGTCTGGGCAAATACAGGAATCGCGAGGAATGTTAGAAAAAGGACAGCATGAAAAAGCCTATTCCGCATACCAACTCCTTCTGGATCACGCAGCCATTATACCGATGTGCGAACGTCACCACCTTAATCGTCGTCCTTAATGGATTTTTTGTGGTGGACCTTCAGCATGGCGGGGACTGGTTTGTCTCCCATGGCGTCTTTCCAGAGGATCACGTTGAGCTTATCGGCGGGGGCGCGGTCGGCGTGGCGGAAGTCCATCTTCATGCTTTCGCGCGCGCCGGCGGCATTGGGCGGGTTGGCGGTGTAGATGAGGCCGTTGTCGCGGTTGCCGTAGTCGGCGGTAAAGGCGGGCTGGTCGCCGGGGCCGGTGAAGAGCGTGGAGATCAGCGAGCTGAAGGCGTCGTTGTTGTTCATGGGCGGGAGGCCGAGCAGCGACTCCATGGTGCGGATGACGCTGACGGTGGTGTAGAAGCGGCTGTCGATAAACGGCGCGCTATTGGAGCCGCGCGGGGAGTACTTGCTGATGACCAAGGCGATGCTGCGGTGGGCGTCGACGTGGTCGCCGCCGTTCTGGGCGTCGTCTTCGAGGATGAAGAAGGCGGTCGAGTCCCAGAAGGGCGAGTGGGAGACGGCTTCGACGGCGCGGCCAACGGCCAGATCGTTGTCGGCGACGGAGGATTTGGGCGTGGGACTGCCGGGCCGGGTGCCGGCGGTGTGGTCGTCGGGCAACCGCAGCAGGATGAAGTTGGGCATGGTGTCGCGGCCCTGCGCTTTGTCGGCGACCCAATCTTTCAAATGACGCAGGAAGACTTCCACGCGGATCTGGTCGGGGATGGCCAGATTGAAGTCCGGATATTCGGCAGCGAAGTGGCCGACAAGCTGCGGCTTGGTGGGAACGTTGGCGGCGATGAGCGGGATGGGCCAGGGCCATTTGTTTTGGCCGCCGCCCCACTCGGCAGGCACGGCTTCGCCCGGCGCAATGGACTTGTGGGCGCAATCGCGGCCTTGCATCAGCGGCCCCATCTGCGGGTCAGCGACGCGGGCTTCGTTGCAAAATGTCGAAGAGATGTATTCGCCGAAGTGGTAGTAGGTTTTGCCGTGGGCGGCGAGATTGCCCCACAGATAGCCGCTGGCGGGCTCGTTCACGTCGGGAATTTTTTCGAGCAGCGGATAGTTATTGGCCACCGCGCCCTCGTAGTCGTAGGTGCGCTGGACGGAGCGATAGTTCTGAGGCCATGTTTTTTCCAGGTAGTCCGTGCCGATGCCGGCTGTCGACCAGACGTGGCCGTCGCCGGAGACCTCGCCGGAATCGAAGAAGTTATCCAGCACGCCGAATTGCAGGGCCAGCTTGTGCAGGTTGGGCGTGATGGCCTCGCCGTACATGGTGAGACTAGGGTCGCCGTTGGCGACCGGCTTGCCGTCCAGCTTCAGGTCGCCGAGGATCTGATCGTAGGTGCGGTTCTCCTTGATGATGTAGATGACGTGGCGGATGGGATTCTCGCGGCCGCCGGCAAAGGCGATCTTCTCTTCGGCTGCCTTCATGCGGTTGGATTCCAGCACCGTCTCGGTCCACTGCGGCAGATTGGTTTCGATTTGAGCTTCGTCCAGGACCGCCAGCGAGCCATAGAGGAGCGTGCCGATATACGTGGTCGGACTCGAATAGCGATTTTTCCAAGTGGTTTCCGTCTGGCGCTGAGGAAAGTTGTTGGGCCCGGTTCCCTTGCCCTTGTCGGTGGCGACGTAGAGCTTTCCGCCGGAGAAGGCAATGGAGATGGGCATCCACTCGGTGGGGATAAACCCGAGGGGCTCGACCATGGCCCTGCGGGCTGTTCTCAACGTAAGCTTCGTGGCGTCGAGAACAGCAATCGCATCGCTGGCCATATTGGCGACGTAGAGGCGGTTGCCGCTGGAGTTGACGGCCAGGGCCACCGGCTCGGCGCCAAAGTAGCTCTGGCCGGGAAGCCGCGTATCGAAGTAGCCTTTGACGGAGAACTGGCCGGCGCTTACGTTCACTGCGGCCACGGCATCGCGGTTGGCCAGCGCCACGTAGAGCGTCTTGCCATCCGGCGAGAATTCCAAAGCGCAGGGGTGGGTTCCGGGGGCTATCGGACTGGAGGGTTTGAGCAGGGCCAGCTTGCGGCCTACTATTCCTTTGGCTAGATCGAGTTCGACGATCTCCGAGGCGTTCCACAAGGCGACATAGGCGCGCGCGCCGTCCCTGGAGACCGCCAGGGCAATGGGATAGGTGGAGGGAACGGCGTCGCTCTCGGAGAGATCAAAGCGCTTTTCCACATTGCCGCTGGCGGCATCGAGAAGCAGAACGTCGTCGGAGAGATTGCCGGCCACCAGAAGCTTTTCAGAACCCGCGGAAGCGATGACCGCAATCGCCGCCGGGAAGGGCACGCCTTTATCGCCTTCCGCTTCGCCGATCAGGCGGGTCTTCAGTCCCGGAGCCAGTTGCGAGAGGGGCAGATGAATGAAGCGCTGGGGCGCGATCTTGCCCGCCGCGAAGCTGTAGACCACGATGCCGCTGCCGGTCTTGTCCTTGCCGTCGCCGAGGGGGTCAGTCAGCGAGGCCATGCTGGAGTAGACGCGGCTTCCGTCGCGGCTGAAGGCCAGGCCGGAGTACAGCGTCTGTTTGGCCAGCTGCGCCAGTGTGCGAGAGTCGGGAAAGTCGGACACGGAGCCGGTCTGGGTGTCGAACACCGCCAGCGACTGCTCATATTGCGACTCGGCGACGCCATAGCCGGCGTTCACCGTGACCACATAGCGGCTGTCCGGAGAAACGGCCATGGAGATGGGCAGACTGTTTAACCGCTGCGGATGCCCGGGAATCTCTCCGATCAACTGCTTGCTGGTGGGCAGATCGATGGTCTGCGACCCAAGAACGCCGGTCCCAAGAATGAGGGCCGCATAGGAAACCGCCAACCGCGCCGTAGTGTGCATGACCAAACTGTAGCAAAAACAGAGTCACCCAGGGGTTACAGTCGTGTAACCTCACCCGGAATTGCCGCCAGAATTTGGCCAGAGAGCCTTTGATCCTGGCGTGGAGGCGCGCCAGCCAGGGAAATATTCGCACATTACCAATAGCGGGACAGCCGTAATCAGGCGGATTTTGCGGATTGTGCTTAAAATCTCCACATGAGCGAGCCTCTTGCTGCCATTACTCGACTTTTGATCGACGTCATCCTGCCTAATCTGAAGACCGTGCAAGTTAGCCAGGCAGAGCAGATTGCGGCCAACGACCGGCTGGAGAACGCCATCGAGGAGCTGCACCTGCACCTGGAATCGCAATTCGCACACCTGTCGGCGCAGTTGACGGCCTGCCGGGCGGAGGTGGCGGCCGCACAGGCGGCGTTCAATGCGGTGCATACGCAGAACGGCACGATGGAACCGGACGGCACCACGATGATTCACTGAGGTAGCGCTCCTGCAATAATCTTGTGATATGCGATGCGTGCTCACAGCGGCGCGGCTTTGGGATGGCGTGGGACTGCTTGACTCGCCCGTGGTGGAGATCGAAGACGGCAGGATCGCCTCCGTTTACCCGCGCGCGGTCAGCGAATTGCCCGGCGAGGCTCGTCATCTCGACTTTCCCGGCGCGACGCTGGCCCCCGCGTTTTTTGACGTGCACATTCACGGTGCCAAGGGCCACGACGCGATGGAGGCCACTCCGGCGGCGCTCGACGCCATGGGCAGCTTTCTCGCTGCACACGGCACAGGCAGCTTTCTGGCGACCACGGTGACCGCGCCGCTGGATGTGACGTTGCGCTCGCTTTCCGGGCTGGCAAAGCTCGTGGCCCGGCCGCCCGTTGAAGGCCGGGCGCGGGCTATCGGGATTCATCTGGAAGGCCCGTTTCTTTCGCACGCCAAGCGCGGCGCGCAGCCGGCGGAACACCTGCTCAAGCCTGACATCGCGACCTTTGATCGCTTGTTTGAGGCGGCCGAGGGCTGCATACGGCTGATGACGCTGGCGCCCGAGTTGCCGGGGGCCGTCGAGCTGACGGCGCACGCGACGGCACGCGGAGTTCGCGTCTCGCTGGGCCACTCGGACGCTACCGCCGCAGAGACCCGCGCTGTTATTGCCGCCGGAGCCGTCAGCGCGACACACACCTTCAACGCCATGCGGCCGCTGGATCATCGCGAGCCGGGGATTCTGGGCGTGGTACTCACCTGCGACGCGCTTTGTGCCGAGATGATTTGCGATGGCATCCACGTTGCTCCTGAGATGGTGAAGCTGTGGTGGAAAGCTAAAAGCGCGGGACACGCGATTCTGGTGACCGACGCGATCAGCGCCACGGGCATGCCGGACGGCGAGTACCAGTTGGGCGGATTTGCGGTGCAGGTGGCCAACGGGCGAGCTATGGCCCGCGGAGTGCTGGCAGGCAGCGTGCTGACGCTGGACCGCGCACTCCAGAATTTCATGGAGTTCACCGGCGCGCCGCTGGAGCAGGCTCTGCGGCTGGCGACCGTGAACCCGGCAGCGATGACCGGGTTGGGCGATCAGGCGGGCTCCGTCGCGGTGGGAATGCCGGCGAATCTCACGGCCGTGGATGGGGCGGGGAAGCTGGTTGGGTCGGTGGTGAATGGAGAACCGGTCAGCTAGCCGGCGGCATCCGCCAGCCGCTGGGCGCGCCAAAGAGCGCCGTCGAGAGGGACGACGGACTCCCGGCCCACCGGCATCTGAGGCGCGGCGGCCTTGAGGCCGGCAAAAAAGGCTTCACGCACCTGGGTCATGTGCTCGATGACGCCGCCGGTCCAGGCCACGGGAACTTCTCCAGCGATCTTGTGTTTGCGGCGGAGTTTGTCGCGGACGAGCAGAACAAAATCAATGAGATCGGTCGCTGCCTGGGCAAGAACTTCGCGCGCAACGGGATCGCCGGCCTCGGCCAGTTCGTTGATGGCCGGTGCGAGGGCGGCAAAATCCGGTCCTGGTGTGCTGTCGCCCAGGTTGACCAGGTCAGCCAGTTGCGGCGTTGCCCAGATTTCGCCAATTTTTTCAAGGATTTGCGTGGGCTGCTCGCGATCCAGAGCCTTGAGCGCGCGGCGCAGGCTGTGCAGGCCGATCCAGTAGCCGGAGCCCTCGTCGCCCAGATGCGAGCTCCAGCCGCCGGCGCCTTCGCGGCTGCCGTCGGGCGCGCGGCCCACGGTGTTGGAGCCGGTGCCGGCAATCTGCAGGATTCCGGGGCCTCCGCGGAAGGCCGCATCGAGAGCGATCACCTCGTCGCCGACGACCTCGGAACGCTCGACCCCGAAATCGTTGAGAACCGCGGTGATCCACTCGGTGATGCCGGGCATGGAGGCCGAGGCCACGCCTACCGAGGCGGCGCGCACGCCCTTTACGCCGGCCTTGGCGAAGGCCTCTTTGAGCAGGGCTCTCAAGTTGGCTTCAGCGGCTTCAGCGCCCACCCGCAGGCGCTTGATGGAGCCGCTCTGGGTGTGGGCCAGAAGCTGGTCACCTGCCAGGATGGAGGCGCGAGTGTGCGTTCCTCCGCCGTCGATTCCCAGAATCAGGTTCATGGGTTGCATGCTCCTTACTCGTAGGCAAACACCAGCTTATCGCAAAGGACCAAGGGCCGGTATTGGTGACCAAAACGGCATTAGGAATTTCAAAATAACCCGTCACAAGATCGAGTCCGGCCTTTGACCGATTATTTATCACAGCCGGTTGTGCGCGGCCTTATCTTTGAGGAGCGACTCTCCATCGGAAGGAACTCTATGCCCGTTAAAAATGCGAGGAAACCAATGACCGAGAATACGACTGTAACGCCGGCACAATCCGAATTGCACCAGGCTGGAACGATCAGGGGCCAGAGAACCGAGATGAGCGTGGAAGCGCTGGCGCAGTCTTTTCTGGACAACCTGGTTTTTGTGCAGGGCCGCTCGACCGAGCGGGCGACGGTGAACGACCTGTACATGGCGCTGGCGCACACGGTGCGCGACCGGCTGGTGGAGCGGTGGATTCAGACGGTGAAGAACTACCAGGCGCAGGATGTGCGGGTGGTCTGCTATTTGTCGGCGGAGTTTTTGACCGGGCCTCACCTGGCCAACAACCTGATCAACCTGGGCATCTACGACGAGACCGAGCAGGCCATGAAGCAGTTGGGCATCAGCCTGAACACGCTGATTGAGCAGGAGGAGGAGCCGGGGCTGGGCAACGGCGGGTTGGGCCGCCTGGCCTCCTGCTTCATGGATTCGATGGCTACGCTGGATATACCGGCGATTGGTTACGGCATCCGCTACGAGTACGGAATCTTCAATCAGCAGATTCGCGACGGCTGGCAAGTGGAGTCGACCGATAAATGGCTGCGGCTAGGCAATCCCTGGGCGCTGGAGCGGCCCGAGGATGCCTTTGAAGTGAAGATGGGCGGGCGCACGGAGAGGCACACCGACGCCAAAGGGCGGGTGCGCGTGGAGTGGATTCCTCAATGGGTGGTGCGCGGAGTTCCGCACGATACGCCGATCCTGGGTTACAAGACCAACACGGCCAACACCATGCGGCTGTGGGCGGCGCAGGCGGTGGAGAGCTTTGACTTTGGAACCTTCAACCAGGGAGATTTCTTCGGCGCGGTGGCCGGCAAGGTGTCGAGCGAGAACATCTCGAAGATTCTTTATCCCAACGATGCGGGATTTCAGGGCAAGCAATTGCGGCTGGAGCAGCAATTCTTTTTCGTCTCCTGTTCGTTGCAGCACATTGTGAAGATCCAGGTAACGCAACACCGTCCGCTGGCCGAGCTGCACCGCAACTTCGCCATCCAGATGAACGACACGCACCCGGCGATTTCGGTTGCGGAGTTGATGCGCCTGCTGATCGACGAGCACGATATGGAGTGGGACGCGGCCTGGCACGTGACCGAGAACACGCTCTCCTACACCAACCACACGCTGATGCCGGAGGCGCTGGAGCAGTGGCCGTTAAACCTCTTCGGAGCGCTGCTGCCGCGCCACCTGGAGATCATCGACGAGATCAACCGGCGGCATCTGGAAAATGTACGGAAGAAGTTTCCCGGCGACGAAGGGCGGGTGCGGCGGCTCTCGCTGATTAATGAAGACGGCGGGAGGCAAGTGCGCATGGCGAACCTGGCCGCTGTGGGCAGCCATGCCATCAACGGCGTGGCCGAGCTGCATACGGAACTGCTGAAAACCCATGTGTTGAGCGACTTCTACGCGCTGACGCCGGAGAAGTTCAGCAACAAGACCAACGGAGTGACGCCGCGGCGCTGGATGGTGCTGAGCAATCCGCGCCTGGCAAGCCTGCTGAGCGCGCGGCTCGGTCCGGGCTGGATTCACGACCTGGAAAAGGTGCGCCGGCTGGAGCCGCTGGTTGACGACCAGGAGTTCCGCGCGGAGTGGCGCGCCATCAAGCGGCAAAACAAGCTGCAACTTTCCACCTACATTCACGATAAGCTGGGCATCACCACCGATCCGGAATCGATCTTTGATGTGCTGGTGAAGCGGCTGCATGAGTACAAGCGGCAGCACCTGCTGATTCTGTACATTCTTACGCTCTACAAGCGCATTCAGCGCGACCCGGATATGGAGGTGACGCCGCGGACCTTCATCTTCGGCGGCAAGGCGGCGCCCGGCTATCAGATGGCCAAGCTGATCATCAAGCTGATTCATTCGGTGGGCGAAGCCATCAACTCTGACCCGGTGGTGCGGGGCCGTTTGAAAGTGGTTTTTCTGCCCGATTACAACGTGAAGCTGGGACAGAGAGTGTATCCCGCGGCGGATCTGAGCGAGCAGATTTCGCTGGCCGGCAAGGAAGCCTCGGGAACCGGCAACATGAAGTTTGCCATGAACGGCGCGGTGACCATCGGCACTCTGGACGGAGCCAACATCGAAATCCGCGAAGAGGTGGGCGCGGAGAACTTCTACCTCTTTGGGCTGACCGCTCCCGAGGTGGAGAGCCGCAAGCGGGAGGGCTACAATCCGCGCGCGATCTTTGAGGCCAACCACATGCTCCACGAGGTTCTCGATTCACTTTCCAACGGCGATTTTTCGCGCGGCGACAAGGCGCTCTTTGAGCCGCTGGTGAACTCCCTGCTGACCACGGACGAGTATATGCTGCTGGCCGATTATCAGGCTTACGTCGATTGCCAGGACCAGGTGAGCGCGGCCTACAACGACCAGGAAGCGTGGACGCGCATGTCGATTCTGAACGTGGCGCGGATTGGAAAATTCTCCAGTGACCGGGCGATCCGCGACTATTGTGCTGACATCTGGAAGACCTGGCCGGTGAAGATACAGTTGTAGGCTTGTTAAGTTTTCGCGTCAGGTTCATTCTTCAGGAACAATTCCGGTACATCCGGTGTCTAACCACATATGACCTTGCGATGGCATTGGGGCAGGATGCTTCGAATTACCGGCGTTGTGGTCCTGGCGCTGGTAGTCGGACTGGTTGTATTTGTGCAAATTCAGCAACGCATTCTACGCTGGCGGGCTGAGCGGTTGCTGGCCGATATGCGCGAGTTGCAAAGCCACAAAGGCACATGGGCCGATGCACAGAAGATCATGACGCGCTGGGGCGCATGGGGCAGCTACGAAGGCTCCTGCACGGCGGAACAATGTACCGGCCATATAGAGATTGAAGACTCGCTCAACACGTTTATCCATAGCCATTACAAACAAATCCCCCTCCTACATCTGCTCTATTACCCGTTTTCTCTGATTGGCGAAAAATGGGCTTCCGCATATGCAACTCTGAGAATCAAAAGTGGAATCGTCGAGGAGAGTAGATATGAACTTCGTGTTTCTGTTTTCTTTGGCAATTCGAGAGTTTCAACAGGCGGATACGACCTGATTGGAATTGAATGGCAATCGGCGAACGGGTTTGGTCCCAATTTCAGAACCGACAGACTACTGCATCCGGAGTATTGGATCGGCGTGACAGGCGGTTGCTTGGGCTGCATCAAGTTCATGACAGAATTTACCCCACTCACAGGTCGGGAGAAAATTCGTCAGCTTACTGACTTCAATTACTCATGTATCACGCGATGGTTTTCTTGTACCAAAGAAGCGGATATTATGCCTTCTGCATGGAAGCAGTATCAGGAAGAGTTGCCGAGTCGACAGGAACGCATAGATGAATTTGACCAGTGCAACGTTCCGCTGGAGTTCTTTGGCCGGGAAGAAGAAAACATTGCCGTTGTAGATGTCATCTCCCGCCAAATGATCCGTGCTCAATATGGCGCCCAACTGGCGGTACGTTTGCGTGTGACACTCATCCTCAAGGGTCAGATTCAATGGCCATTGAACAAAGATGTGGATGCGATGGTCTTCGATCGATACGTAGATACTCTGAGATGGAATTCCACCGAAATGATTGCAGGAAAGCGATACATCCTACTTGCTGATATTGGCAAAGACGAATCAGGCAAGAATGAAGTTGCTATCAATGACTGCGGTGTCATTCCTTATAACGAGCAAAACCTCAGTGCTATTCAACGCGGCATCGAAGCATCCCTGACGCGGCACATCCCGGAAAGATAGCGCCGACCGGTTGCTGCGGAAGCCCCGGCGATTGTGGTATTGTTCCCGCATGGAATGCCGACGCTGTTTTTTTGCCGCTCTGCTATTCGTCTTTGCCGCCACCCTCACGCTTGCGCAGAACCCCGCGCCCATGCCGCCGATGGGGTGGAACAGTTGGGATGCCTACGGGCTGACGATCAACGAGGCTGACTTCAAGGCTAATGCCAAGGTGCTGGCCGGCTTCAAGCAGTATGGCTGGCAGTATGCGGTGATCGACGAGGGGTGGTACATGGAGAACCCCTTTGGAGCGAATCTGGCGGAGAGAAAATACCTGCTGGACGGGAATGGGATTCTGCTTCCGCCGGCGAGCCGCTTCCCGACGGCGGCGAATGGCGCGGGCTTCAAGCCGCTGGCCGACTGGGTGCACAAGCAAGGGCTGAAATTCGGCATTCATATTTTGCGCGGTATTCCCAAAGAGGCGGTGAAGGATAATCTGCCTATCGCGGGGTCGAGCTTTCACGCCGCGGACGCGGCCGACATCAGTTCGACCTGTCCGTGGGATGACGGCAACTATGGCGTGGCGGACAACGCCGCCGGTCAGGCCTATTACGACTCGATGCTGAAGCTCTATGCGGGCTGGGGATTGGATTACATCAAGGTGGACTGCATCAGCGACCACCCCTACCGGCCCACCGAGATTCAACAGATTGCCGAAGCGATTCGGAAGACGGGGCGGCCGATTGTGCTGAGCCTTTCGCCGGGGCCGACGCAACTGGAACACGCCGCCGAGATAGCCGAAATGGCGCAGATGTGGCGCATCAGCGACGATCACTGGGACGGCTGGACCTTCGAGCACAAGCCGGGAGACGGCGGGTTTCCCTTTGGCGTGCGGGATGAGTTCGATCTGCTGGCCAAGTGGTTTACCTATGCGAAGGAGGGCAACTGGCCGGACGCGGATATGCTGCCCTGGGGCTGGCTGGGGCCGCATCCGGGATGGGGCGAGGCGCGGCAGTCGCGGCTGACGCATGACGAGCAGCGAACCGAGTTCACGCTGTGGGCCATCGCGCGCTCGCCGCTGATTCTGGGCGCGAACCTGACCAGGCTGGATGAGTTTACGCGGTCGCTGATGACCAATCAGTCGATTCTCTTCATGAACCAGAATGTGACGTATAGCCATCCAGTTGATGTTGCGAGCCTGGGGGATGGGTTCGAGAATGTGCGGGTGTGGCGGGCAACGATCAACGCTCCGGGGGCACGGAATTACGCGGAGTTCTTTGGCTTTTTCAACCTGGACGATAAGCCGGTGACACTGCGCGCGAGCTGGACACAGCTTGGCCTTGATGGCAAGAAGCACCTGGCCCAGGATATGTGGAGCGAAGGCGGCTTCAAGGAATCGAAGGAAGTCAGAGTGACCTTGCCGGCTCACGGCAGCACGGTGTACGAAATCAGATAGGCGAGGGATTTTACCGTGCGGCGGCGTGAATTTCTTGGCGGATTGGCAGCGGTCTGGGTTGCGTCTGGCCGGTTTGCGCTCGCGGTTTCAACCAATGGGCAGCGGTTGGCCGATGCGGCGCGGGCGCAGTTGGGCGTGACCACGGGCTACGATCCGAATTATACGAAGATGAGCTATCCGGGCGGCGATGTGCCGCGCTCGACCGGCGTCTGCGCCGACGTGGTGATTCGCGCGGCTCGCGACGGGCTGGGACTGGACCTGCAAAAGCTGGTGCATGAGGATATGGTGAAGGCCTTCAACGCCTATCCGGCGCGCAGGGTGTGGGGATCGCGGGAGCCGGATGCGAACATCGACCACCGGCGGGTTCTGAATCTGGAGGCCTATTGGACGCGGGCCGGGGCGCGGCTATGGGCCGCCAATGCACCGACACGGGGCGACGCATACCACGAGCCCATCGAAGTGGGCGACATTCTCACCTGGCTGCTGGACGCGCGGCTGCCTCATGTGGGCATAGTGGTGAGCATTAACCGGCAAACGAGGGTAGTGCACAATATCGGCCGCGGCGTGGAAGAGAGTTCGCTGGCAGACTTCGCGCCTCATCGCGCAGCCGGGCATTATCGCTGGCCGGCGGCGGCCTAGATGAAGTCCCATTCTTGAGGCTGGCGCGCCAAACGTACCCCGTCGCCGGCTCCCCGTCGCCGCCCTTCCCATTATTTATGAGAAACTAGTTGTTCCGGAATATGGCCTCAGCCTCAACGACGGCCCATTCCGGCAGGATAGTTTCATGCCTATTCTTCGCTCCTTCTTTATCGCGCTCTCTCACAATCGCGCTCTTCGCCGCTTCAGCGAGCGCTCTCGGCTGGGCAACCGGCTCAGCTCGCGGTTTATTGCCGGCATGGAGATAGAAGACGCTCTGCGGGTGGCTGCGGAGGTGAACAAGCAGGGCATGAGCGTTACGCTGGACTCGCTGGGCGAGAGCGTGACGACGGAGGCCGAGGCCCGGGCGGCCGCCGAGGTTTATCACAAGCTGCTGGATGCGATTGCCGCGCGCAAGCTGGACGCCAACATCAGCATGAAGCTGACGCAGATGGGGCTGAACCTTTCGCCCGCCCTGGCGGAGAGCATTGCAGAGAGCGTGGCTCAACATGCCGGCAAGACGGGCAGCTTTGTGCGCATCGACATGGAGGATTCGTCGCTGACGCAGGTGACGTTGGACATCGTCAAGCGCCTTCATGCCAGGCCCGAACTGCGCGGAGCGATTGGCATCGTGATCCAGGCATATCTTTTCCGCTCGAAGAAGGACATTGAAGAGCTGATTGCCAACGGCATCCGCGTGCGGCTGTGCAAGGGAGCCTACCAGGAGCCCGCGGAGATCGCGTTTCCGCGCAAGGCCGATGTGGACGCAAATTTTATCAAGTTGGCCAATTTGCTGCTGGAGAGCCCGTTTTATCACGCCCTCGCGACCCACGACGACGCCATGGTCGCCGCGGCCAGAAGCTATGCCAGCCAGCACGGCATCGATCGCAGCCGCTTCGAGTTCCAGATGCTCTATGGGATACGCCGCGACCTGCAACGCAAGCTCGTCGAGGAGAGCTACAAGGTGCGCGTCTATGTCCCCTTCGGCAACGACTGGTACCCCTACTTCATGCGCAGGCTTGCCGAGCGGCCGGCGAATGTGCTGTTTCTGGCTAAAAATTTCTTCCGATTCTAGCAGGCTGCGAAAAAGGCCCATTTTCTTGCAACAAGCAGGAAAAGCATGCCTTAGGGGCTAAAGCCCGTATTGATTCCATTGGCGTTATGCCGGGGATTAATCCCCGGCCTACCGCCCGAATAAGTTTTTCCGCAGCCTGCTAAGATTTGCGTTCGTGCCCATTCAATACAGGAGTGGAAGGCAGAGAGTTACTACAAGTTAAACCGACTCGACGGAATCGATCTTCCTGGCGATTTCAACGCTCAAGGTTTCAACCGTGGCATGAAAGAGCCTGCGCTCCCGCTCGGGCAGCTCGACCAGCAGATCGGGATACAGCGTAATCTCGCAGCCGGGAAACGCGGTGCAGCCGATGGTGTCAGCCATGCGGCAGCTTACATTGATCAAATCGGCCATGTTCCAGGGACCATCCTTCTGCCGTGGCGCATGATGCTCGGCGACAATGGGTTCAAACTCCGGGGGCATCTTCCAATCAGTGATCAATTGCCGGCCGGCCTCGCAATGATCCCATCCGAACAGCTCGCGCTCGGCGTTGAGAATACTGGCGGCAGAGCCGCTGTGAACCCCCAGCAGGAGACTGTACTCCTTGGGCCGGATCACGGCCAGCGCCAATCGCCCGATGTCGTGCATCACGCCCGAGGTGAAGGCAACATCCCTATCCATGAATCCCACGGAAGCCAGCTGATCGGCGATCAGGGCACATGCCAGGTTGTGCCGCCAGATGGCCCGCATGGAAGGCTGGTTCAGCGATTTTCCCATGTATGCGCGCACGCCGACTGTCATGCAGAGTCCTTGAAGGTTATTGGCGCCCAGCACCGCGATGGCCTGCAGAATGCTGCTGGCGGGAAACCGCGGAGCATACAACAGCGAATTCGCGATGGTGAGGACTTCGCTGGCAAAGGCCGGATCGGCGGAGATCAGACCGCTCAATTCGTGCAGTTGCACGTTCTCATTGTGGGCTAGTTGCAGAACGCGGAGGGCGACCTGAGGGAAAGGCGGAAGGCGAAGATGCGCCCAAGACGGAGTGATTGCCTCATTCCTTCGCCCATCAATCTGCAACATCAGAATCTCCCTTCGTCAGACACTGAACGCGAGCAGGCAGACCTTCTGCTGATGCCACGCGCCTGTGCAAACAAGGCCTTGCGCGCCGCGCATGAAATGCCGGTACTAGTCTCTTCGGCGCGCGGAGAGATTCCATGAGTGGGGCTGCGTTGAATGAGAGAGATCTAATAAACGCGCCGCTGCGGACGCGATGGCTTTACCGAAACGGCGTTGCCCCATCAGACCGGCGCGCGTAGAAGTATTATTTCGCCGTCCAGGTCTTTCCATCCGCGCTGACCCAGATAGAGCCTGCATCGTTTTGCAATTCAAAAATTACGGCCGTTGTGGGACTGCCGCTCAAGACTGATTTTGCTCGCACCTCGATGGCGCGCCCGGTCCATTGCTGGACGACCGGTTCCCAGTGCTGGCCGGAGTCGCCGCTCAAAAACAGCGCGCCTGACCGATCGATTTCCAGCGCGAGATTCTGGGCGGTTGCCCTGGAAACAGCCGCCAGGCCGCTGGGCAGCGGCGGATTTGCATTGCGAGAGGCGGACAGTCCGGCGAGTTGCTGTTGTGTCGCAACGTCGAAGCTACCGCCAGGCGCGGACTGGGACTGCTGTACCATGCGCGGACCCGCCGAGGCAGCTTTGCGGCTGGCGTGAGCGGTGTATGCCTCCATCCGCATGCTCTTTTGTGAAACCTGTGAGGCATCGGCGCTGGCCGAGAGCGCGCTGCCGGAGCTTTGCTTCTGATCCTGCTGCCAGCTTGTAACAGCCGGCTCCGGCCGGTATTGCGCGGTCCCCCCCTGCTGCGAGGAGAACATCGAAGACGGCAGGGCGTCATGATTCTGCACGGTCGAGGGCGCGCTTGCGCCGAACTCGGCTGGAGGCGCGGCTGAAGGAGCAGCGAGTTCCTCTGACGGCATGTTACGCGCCGCGGAATCTGCGTTTCCGGCGAGGGATTTCGCGGTGAGCGCCGGCGCCGGTCTGTGTGCCGCTTCCGCGCTTGCCCGCTCCTGCGGGACGCGCGCGGGTATGGTCCCTTCGCTTTGCGGCGTGACCTTGGCCATCTCCGGCGCAGTCGCGGTGTGCCTGGGATGAAAGGTGACCACCAGCGCCAGCGCCGACGCCAGAGCAGCGGCCGGAACCCATGCAAGGCGCCAGTTCCAGAACCATGTTTCCGGTTGCTTCGCTGGCCGGGTTGCCGGAACCGGGGCAGGAGCCTGTGCATCGGCGGCTGCCTGCTGCGCCAGGAAAATTACCTGGCGGCAGCGGCTGCACCCGGCGAGATGAGCGAGAACCTGCTCGCGCTCCTGCGTGGCAAGCGCCTGCTCGGCGAAGGCGCTGAGGCTCTCGGCGTCGGGATGAAGATCGAGTTGGGGAGTTGAATTCACGTTGCTGCCTTCTCTTGGAACGCATCCAGTGACGAAATTTGCAGTATTTTCTTCAGATTCAGATTCAGATCGCGCGGATCGGCGCCCAGCGCCTCCTGGGCTGCCTGCTTGCTCAGCCCCAGCGCTTGCAGATTGCGGAGGACATGCTTTCTTAGGCCGCCGGTCACACGGTGCAACTTGCGGCTGATTGTTGCTTCATGAACGCGAAGCAGAGGAGCAATCTCCAGCAGGGTTCGCTCATCCAGATAGTAGGCGGCCAGCAGAAATCGCTCCTCGGCGTCCAGTTGGCGGAGAGCCTCTTCGATGGCCTTGCCTAGTAGCAGCAGTTCGGCAGGGGGATTTTCCGGCTCGGCGACCGCTGCCTGAGGCTCATAGCCGTCTGCCGGATCGTCAAGCGGAAGCTCGCGGCGGGTGCGGCGGTAATGGTCCACATGGCGCTGGGCAAGCGTGGTCCGGAGCCAGCCTATCAGCGAACCTCTGCCGCGATAGGAGTCCAGCGGGCTGCGCCGCACGCCGTCTCGGGTCGTCAGCCCATAAAGCTCCGCGTAGAGTTGATCGGCCAGGTCGCGGCCCAGCGTTTCGCTGCCGGTAATGGCCATGGCGGCGCGCGTCAGCGGCTGGCGGTAAACGGCGAGGAAATGTGCCCATGCGCCCGGGTGGCCGCTGGCGCAGGCTCGCGCCAGCACCAGGTCGGCGAGCCGGAGACCGCGAAAGAAACTCGCCTGTTGCTGCCGTGAAGCTCTCGCTCCCGGCGTCAGGCCGAAGTTCTGCGCTGCTGCAACGCGCTCCAGAATTTCGCGGAATTGCTCACGCTCCAGCCCGTAGGCGGCCGCGCCGGATTCGCGCCAGAGCTCGTCCAGCATAGGTGTCATCCCCTGCACGCCGGAGATGCCGGATGCAGCGCTCATTTCAACGGGTTGGGAGGGCGTAATCCCCACGTTCTCAAGATACGCCAGATTAACCCGCGAAAAAACTTTGCAAGAAAATAGCTTGCCGGCGTTCAAGGGTCATAAGCCGGCGAAATGACCCGGCGGAGGAGAGTCATGAAGAATCTGGGCAGGTTGGGATTGGCGGGCGTGCTGATGCTGGCGCTTGCGGCATTTGTCGAACAGAGTGGAGTGCAGGCGGCAGGCGGGCCGCAGGAAACAGCGAATGGCTACTACAAGGTGCTGGCACCCATCGAGAGCGGGAATCTGCTCCTTTTTCCGGTAGTGCGGGCCAATGGTAAGTCTGCCGGCGAAACGCCGTTTATCACATTGGACGAGGGCATCAAGAGCGGCCAGGTGGAAGTGACCGAGGCCGGTCGCGCACAGGGATTGGTGCGGCAGAGAGAGATGATCGGCGTTCCGCCTTATCGCGGCGACGGCTATCCGCAGTATCCTCATCGCGACGACAACTATCGCAACGACGAGGTGAATACGCTGGTGCTGGTGAACAACTCCGGCAAGCCTCTGCTGCTGCTGGCCGGCGAGATTGTTACCGGCGGCAAGCAGGACAGGGTCATCGCCAAGGACCGCATTGTGCCGGCCGGCAGCGAACCCATCGACCTGGGAGTCTTCTGCATCGAGCCGGGACGCTGGACGGCGAGTTCGGAGACCTTCGGCGCATCGGCCAAGGCGCCCGCCCACAGCTTCATGGTGCAACCCACCGTGAGAGAAAAAGCTATGGTTGCCAAGGACCAGCAGGAGGTGTGGAACTCCGTGCGGGGAAGCATCAATCAGATGGCGATGGCTTCTGCTCCTTCCGCCAGCATGGGGATGGATAGCGGATCGGGTGGCGGATACGCTCGTTCGATGGGAACCACCAGCTACGCGCGGGCCATGGAAGACAACTCGGTGAGCGCCAAGGTAGATGAGGCCGCGGCCCCGGTGATGAAGGCGCGGGAGCAGGTGATCGCGCAGCTTCGCAAGGAAGGCGCCATCGGCGTGGTGGTAGCGGTTCGCGGCGAGATTGTGTGGGCCGACCTGTTTGTCGATACCGACCTGTTGAGCCGTTATTGGACCAAGTTGGTGCGCTCTTATGCGGCTGAGAGCATAACGGAGGGCGGAAGTCATGCCGCGCCCACCGTGGCCGATGCGCAGCGCTTTCTTGACGCTCCTGCGGGAGGCACGGAAACCAGCGAGGGCGACGTGGGCGTCTACCGCTATCGCGAACTCCGCGCCGAGGGCACGGAAACCTTTGTGCTGGAATCATTGCTGCCCGGAACCGGCTATGACGTGCACATCAGCAAGCTGAAGCTGAGAGAAGTGGCATGGCGCACGCCAAAGCATCACCCCATTCCCCACGATCCGATTATGCGGCCGGATATTCCTCCGCCGCATTATGAGCCGCAGGTCTACCGCTGATGGCAGGTTTACATTCGGAAAACCCCAGGTCTCGATTCCAGGACCTGGGGTTTTGCTTTAGTCCCCTATGGCCGGAGCGTGTGCGCTTTTTTCAGGCCACGGAGGCAGCAGCTTGACCAGCACCCACAGAAAAACCAGCGGCAGCAGGGTCAACGCAATCGCCACCAGCAGGCCTTCGCGCGTCACCAGGCCCATCTTGTAGGTGGTGTAGCCGAGAAAGCTCTTGGAGAATAACTGCCCGCCGATCACCACGTTCCAGCGCATGGCGAAGATGCCGATCAGTGCCAGGCATCCGGAGAGGCCGTAAATGCGCTTGCGGACTATCTCCGGGAGCTTGACCACTTGAGTCAGGAAGAGCAGGATCAACGGCGTCAACGTGCCCAGGCAGATCTGGATCACGATATGCGGAATGTACAGCTGGGTGTGGACCATGAAATTCAGGCTGCGGAAGGATTCGCCGGCCTCGTAGATGCGGTGCACCAGGTCCAGCATCTCCAGGCTGAAGTCGATGATGAAGATATAAAACAGATACATCGCGATGGTGTCCACGCAGCGCATGTCGATGGCTTGCTTGCGCAGCCTGGTCAGCGCCATGTAGAGCAACATGACCCCGGCAATTCCCGAGACCATGGCTGAAAAGATAAACACCACCGGCATCAGCGGCGATGACCACCAGGGATTGGCCTTGATGGAGCCGAAGATGAAGCCGACATAGCCGTGCAGCAGAAAGGCGGAGGGAATGCCGACCAGCGTCACAATCCAGCCCACCCGGTCGTCGATGGCCAGCGAGCGCGGGCTGATGTTGCTGGAGCCGAGCGTCATGATTTTGTAGACCAGGCGCAGCAGGCCCTTGCTGGATTGCGACAGCAGCACGATCTCGCGCCGGTAGTCGAGCCAGATCTCCAGCACCAGCACGGCCATCAGGTACCACAGGTACACATAGCCGAACATGGCCATGGCCGAGGTCGAGTGCGGGGTGAAGTACATCTCCGGCGAGCGCTCCGGGTGGCCCAGGTGCAGTTGCAGCGGCAAGGGCGCGACCAGCAGAAAGGCAAGGGCCGTCAGCAGCGCCAGACGGTAGGTGGGCTTGACCGCCTCCACGCGGAAGACGCGTTCCAGTGACGCCAGAATGAAAGCGCCCGCCACCAGCCCAGTGATGAAGGGGTACAAAACGATCAGCACGCTCCATTGCAGCGCTACTTCGTTCGGATACATGAAGCCTTCAACGCCGTTCATAAACATAGCTCCTAGCTGCTAGCTTCTAGCTGCCAGCTCATCGCTTTCGATTCAGAAACTCAACAATACAACGAACTAGCTAGTAGCTAATGGCTAGTAGCTAGAAGCTGTTCTTATCTCACCGAACCATCCAGATCGTTGTAGAAAGCCTTTGCGCCTGTGGCCATCTGCGGCTTCAATACCTGCACAGCGTGCGTCTTCAGAAACTTATGGATCGGGTCTTTTGGATTTTTGAGGTCGGCCAGTTGGCGCGCCCCAGTCGGGCAAGCCTCGCAGCAAGCCGTCGTCAGCCCTTTGGTAATCCGGTGATAACAGAGCGTGCACTTGTCGGCTACCTTCTTCTGCGGATGAATGTAGCGGCAACCGTAGGGACAGGCCTGCACGCAATAGGCGCAGCCCAGGCAATAGGTCTGGTCCACCAGCACCACGCCATCCGGGCTGATGAAGGTGGCGCCCACCGGGCAGACCTGCGTGCAGGGTGAATCCGCGCAATGGTTGCACAGCTTGGGAACAAAGAAATATTTCTTGTCATCCTGCTGCGCAACCGGGAAGCCTTCCTTGCCGCCGTCGGGCGAGATGACTTCCGGCTCGGTCATATTCTCGTCCGAGACGTGATAGCGCTCAACCCAGGTGCGAAAGTATCCATCCGGCACATCGTTTTCCGTCTGGCAGGCGCGCACGCAGTTGCCGCAGCCGATGCACTTGGAAATGTCGATCAACATGCCCCACCAGTGATCGGTCATCTTGTAGTTGGGCGACTCTTCGGGGGTTCCGGCCAGCACAGACTCCCAGGCGACCGCCGCAGCCGGTAACAGAATCAGCATTTTGCGCCGTGAAAGATTCATTTCGCACCTCCCGCAGCCATCACAGGATTGTGCGGCTGATGGCAGCTCCCGCACGGCGGGCCAGGGTAATGACTTGCCGGATCAACCTGGGGAAAGCCTTTGGGTTTGGCGGCGCTGGCCCTGTGGCATTGGGCGCAGAGCACGGCAGTATCCGGTAGAATCGGTTTTACCGCCGTTGGATCGTCGGCGTTGGCGTGGCTGGCCAATGCTCCGTGGCAGGCCTCGCAGTTCACGTGTGCGTGCTTGCCGGCCTTCTTCTTGTCCGCCTCATCCGAGTGGCAGGTCTCGCAGGTCTCATGGCCGGCAAACTTCACCGGCCGCTGCGCTATTTCGCCGATGGCGTTCCCGCGATAGTGCCCATACTGCCCAAAGCTCTTGGGCACAACGTAGTGGCGCACTACGAGAAAGACCAGGAAGGCGAGGACAAATAGCCCCGCAAACCGGAAAAGATGCCCTGCATCCTTGAAAACACTCATCAAACTCTCTCCACAACGCCGCTGCCAGGGGATTCCGCAAATCGATTCCGATGTGATCTGGAACACTCCTCGTGTTCCTGACGGTACACGGGAACCTCTCATTGCTGTATGTGAGGAAGATCACACTTTGATGGGCTGCGGGCTGCTCGCCGGGGCCGTGCATGGCTTTGTTTCAGAGGGGAAATGCGCATGCCCCGTATGGAGGCGCAAAGCGATACGATGAACTTTGGAGCGAAAAATGCCAAGAGTACTCGACGGAGTGGCGATTGCCGCGCAGATCAAGCAGGAAGTGGCCGGGGAGGTGCGCGCGCTCGCCGGCCGGGGCATTCGGCCCGGCCTGGCGGCGGTGCTGGTGGGCAACGTAGCCGCATCGGAGATTTATGTTCGCAACAAGGTGAGAATCTGCGGCGAGGTCGGCATTTTCAGCGATCTGATCACGCGGCCGGAATCCGTTTCCACCGAAGAACTGCTCGATCTGGTGGCCAGCTTGAACTCCCGAGACGAGATTGACGGCATTCTCGTTCAGTTGCCGCTGCCCGCGCAGGTGGACGCGAAGACGGTGCTGGACGCAATCCTGCCGGCAAAAGATGTGGACGGTCTACATCCCGTGAACGCTGGCCTTCTGCAAGCGGGACGGACGGCTCTGGCTCCTTGCACGCCGGCTGGAGTGATTGAAATTCTCAAGCGCAGCAGCATCCCGATCAGCGGCCAGCACGCGGTGGTGGTGGGACGCAGCGATATTGTAGGCAAGCCGGCGGCGATGCTGCTGCTGCACCAGAACGCAACTGTGACCATTTGCCACTCCAAAACACGAAACCTCGGAGAGGTCACGCGCCAGGCCGACATCTTGGTGGCCGCGATTGGGCGCGCGGGCTTCATCACGCCGGAGATGGTGAAGCCGGGCGCGACCGTCATCGACGTGGGCATTAACCGCATTACCGATCCAACAGAATTTGCCCGCTTCTTTGCCGGCAACGCCAAACGCGAAGCTGCCTTCGCCAAAAACGGTTCGACGCTGGTGGGCGACGTGCATCCCAAGACCTTCGAACTGGCCGGAGCCTATACGCCTGTTCCGGGCGGCGTGGGCCCGCTGACGATTGCGATGTTGATGGCCAACACCGTGCGCGCTGCGAAGATGCGGCGGGGGCTATAACGCAATCATTGACTTAATTTCTAGTTTTCACGATGCAGGCGCTCAGCCTGTATCGCCACACCTCATGATGACTTTCTCTGATTACTGCAACGTGCTCGGGTAACTCCACACCATTTACGGTCTGGTAGGTATAGGTATAGATCAGGCGGTTGCCCGGCTCGAAGTTCCCGTTTTCACCCATGGTCAATGTGGTTAAAAGGAACCCCTGTGGGCCAGGCGTGAAGGATGTCTCTATATGGTCGGATTGATTTGCTTTCATGGCTGCTCTCTGCAAGCGCATATCTGGAGCAAGAACCATCTCGATATCAGAATTCTGTATCTTGAAGGCAATAATGTAGCCGGATTGGGATTGCTCGAAGGAGACCGGCGTATCGGGATTCGGAAGGATCATATTCGTACTTGCGGGCAACCAGCTATAAAGGCTCTTCTTCACCGCGTGCTCCAGCAGGAACTCGGCCATGCCGCCATGGGGAAGCTTGCCTATTGCGTCGTCGGTTAGTCCGGAGGAAACAGTAACATTCTGTCGCGTCACCGTGACGCGGTTCTGAATCGGCTGAAAGATCGTTTCGAGTTCCTCGTCTGTTCCTTCATCTCCTACGCGCGTTGTCTCAGTGAAGTGCTCCTTCCAACTGAAATCGACAGCGCAATCGAAGGACTGCAAGTTTCTGTTGAACGGAGCATCGTATTTATCTCGCACTTGACTGAGTAGTGCCTGGTCTGTCTTTGTGGCTTGAGCGTGGCAAAACATAGCGCAAAAGCACAACACAATTGGTGCACGATAAATTTGCATCACATTATATCCACTGAATGGAATGAAAGTCGAGTGAGGCCAGCATATATCAGGGCGAAGAAAGTAGCCAGCTCGGTTATTGGGCAGATTCTTGCCGTTTTACTTAATCCGGATCGCCTATACTGCGTTCAGCGATATGCTACGAGTCGGTCTCACTGGCGGGCTGGGCAGCGGCAAGAGCACTGTCGCGGCCAAGCTGCGCGCGCTGGGCGCCGAGGTGATCGAGGCCGATGAGCTGGGCCGGGAGCTGATGGAACCGGGCCAGGCGGTTTTTTCCTCGATTGTGGAGCACTTTGGCCCGGAAGTGGTTAATTCCGATGGCAAACTGAATCGTGCGCGTCTGGCCGAGATGGCCTTCAAGGGCGGGCGGTTGCAAGAGTTGAACGCCATTGTTCATCCGGCGGTAATTGCCGCTGAGCAGCGCTGGACGGAAGAGGTTTTTGCGCGCGATCCAGCAGCCGTTGCGGTCGTTGAATCGGCGCTGATTTTCGAGGTAGAGCGCGACGCCCGCGCCCGCGGCGAAAGCGAGACGGTTCTGGCCGACTGGCGGCGGCGCCTGGACCGCATCATCGTGGTCACCGCGCCCGATGAGTTGAAGATCGCCCGCTATGCCGCCCGCGTCTGCCCGGCGGGGGCTGGACGCGTGGTTGCCGAAGCCGATGCCCAGCTGCGCCTGGCGCGCCAGATTCCCGATGCGGTGAAGGCCGCCCGCGCCGACTATGTCCTTGATAGTTCAGGAGATAAGGAAGCGCTCCTGGCCCAGGTGGAGAAATTGTGGCCGCGCCTCCGGGCCGAGAGCAACAAGTTTTCCGCTGAGGCGTCTTTAGAATAGAGATAACCGATGACTCTAGAGGATCATAAGCATATGAAAAAACTGCGCCCGGTTCTTCTGGTTGTTCTGCTGATGGGTGGGTTCTGGTTTCTCACCACGCATCTTCCCTCCAGATTTGACCATCTGTCCCTGGGTAATCTCTTACACGCCAGCGGCTCCAGTTCCCCGCTCCAGCTCACCGAGGCTCAGGCCGCGCCGGCCTACGATGCCGAAGAGCAGAACAACATCGCCATCTACAAGCGGGTGCTGCCCTCGGTGGTCAACATTACCTCCACGACGCTGGTCTTCAACTTCTTTTATGGAACGGTGCCGCAGCAGGGCCAGGGCTCGGGCTTCATCCTCGACAAGGCCGGCCACGTGCTCACCAACTTCCATGTCGTGGCGGGCGCCAACCGCGGCATTAAAGTGCAGTTGAGCAACAAGCGCAGCTACGACGCCAAAGTGGTGGGCACCGACCGCACGCACGACCTGGCCCTGTTGCAGATCACCGCGCCCGACCTGCAGCCGGTTACGCTGGCCGATTCCGGCGAGCTTTCGGTGGGACAAAAGGTCTACGCCATTGGCAATCCCTTCGGCCTGGCCGGCACCATGACACGGGGCATCATCAGCTCCATCCGCTCGATTCGCAACGCCGATGGCGCGCCTATCGAGGACGCCATCCAGACCGACGCGGCCATCAACCCCGGCAACTCCGGCGGCCCGCTGCTCAACTCCCGCGGCGAGGTCATCGGCATCAACACCATGATCGCCAGTAACGGCGCAGAACAAAGCTCCGGCATCGGCTTCGCCATCCCCATCAACACGGCCAAGGCGGTTCTGGCCGACCTGACTCGCTACGGGCGCGTCAAGCGGCCCTCGCTGGGCATCGTGTCGTATGAGATTGGTCCCGACCTGGCCGAGCAGATGGGCCTGGCCGTTGACTCTGGAATTTTGGTCGAACAGGTCATTCCCGGCGGAGCGGCCGAGAAGGCCGGCCTGCGCGGAGGCACAGAGCAGGCCTACGTGGGCAATACTCCCATCCTGCTGGGCGGCGACCTCATTGTGGCCATCGACGGACAGCGTGTTACCAATCCCCAGGAGATCAACGCCGTCATGGAAAAACATCAGGCCGGAGACACCGTCAGCGTCACCTTCTATCGCGGCCAAAAGCAGATTACGCTCAAATTAATTGCGGGAGAGGCGCGGGAGTCGAACAACTAGAGAGAGAGATCGAAGCGGCCGGTTTTTCTCGATGTCTCTCTTCGCAGTTTCCCGCGGAATCGAGCGACCGCCCTCTCACAGCTATTTCGGGGGTGGCTGCGGGGTCTTCTTAGCCTGCGCGGCCCGTTGTGCTCGCTTGTATTTCTCCATGTCCTTCTGAATATCCTTGCGATCAGGAGCCAGGGCAAGGGCCTTCTGCTCGATAGCAATGGCGCTGGCGATGCGGCCGTTGACGAAGTAGGATTCCGCCAGCGTGTCCACGTAATCGGGATTGTCAGGCGCGACCGCAATCGCGCGATTCGCGTACTCCAGAGCTTTTCGTGGGTTGCGGAGCGCCGACTTCGTAGTTGCGTAAAACCAGGCGGCGGAGTTCAGAATCTGCGCATCGGCAGGGTACTCCCGCACGGCGTCCTCGTGAGCGTTGGCTGCGTTCCGCCACTGCTGTGCCCCGTTATAACATTCGGGCAATATTAACCGCGTCTCATGCAGCAGGAACGAGGCGCTTGGCGATTTCGCGGCGTTGCGAATCACCAACTCGAAGTTTTCCGCGGCCTTCCGGAAGTCAGAGGGTTCAAAATAATAACCGCGCGCAAGCCAGTAATAGGCATCGGGGTCGTTGGGGACGTGAGTGAGCCAATCCTGAGCAGAGCTGATTACGGCGTCATGCCGGTCCCGGTCTTCGGAGGAAAAAACTATGGCTTCGATAGCCTCCCACCGCAAGCGTAAGTCTTTGGCGAAAGAATCCTCCTTCTCCAACTGAGTCATCTTGAGTTTGGCGATATCTGCCGCGGTCATGCTGTCTTTGTCTTTCAGGCTCCGGTCTGCGCCCAATTCTATGAGCGCTTTCGCGGAATCTCCTTGAGCGCTCTCTGCTGCCAGCATAAGATAAGTCTCGCCGCGCTCACTCTGCCAGTTGAGATTTGCGCCGTGCGTTGCCAATATTTTTATGGCTTTCACGTTTCCGCCGGCAACCGCATAGGCAAAAGCCTGCCTGCCATATTTATCGGTTAAATCGATCTTCGCACCCCGCATCAGCAGCGGCTCCACCCATACCGCGCTTGCAGCTGAAGCCATCATCAATGGCGTTATCCCCGCAACCGCGCCGCTTTTTATGGCCGCATTCACATCCGCGCCGTTATCCAAAAGAGTTTGGACCAGATCAGGCTGGCTTTCCATGAGAGCGCGATGCAAGGCTGTAAAGCCCTCGTCGTCGACCGAATTGACCGGGGCGCCCTGTTTGAGCGCCTCTTTGAGGCCTTCGACCTGGTGCGCCGCTACCGCCTTAAAAAGCAGTATCCCTGAGTCGAAGCGCCACACCGTGCCCTCGCTGACCAGGGATGTTTTTATCTTCTCGCCCACCACTTCCGGCGGTCCCCACGCTATGCATTGCGATCTTGTCCCTGACGTTGAACCGCAACTGCCATTGCAATGTTGAAAGCCATGAATGTCGGTGTAGCAGTTGGCATTGGGATTACAGGAGAAATTGCTGGTGGCAATCGTCTGCGTATTGGTGCATTGTCTGCGAATCTTGGGGACCTCAACGTTAACTGATTCCCCTTCTTTGATGAAGCGAACGTAATCGCCCCCGGCTTGCGCCGCCTTCCTGAGAATGGCCGCTTCGAGTTCGTCTGTTATCTTTTCGCCACTCTTCTTCCCCGCATGCTTGGCGCTGATCGTCCCAATCTTGAAGTAGCCCTTGCTCTTCATTGTGGCATCGTCGTCGCTGGTGGCTCGAGCGGGAGATGAGCGCGCGCTGAATTGCTGTGACATGGAAGGCGTGAACTCCGCCTGGACGCTTTCATGTTTTACTGCCAACCCGAATGCTGGACTCAAGGCGACCGCCATTGCTGCCGCAACCAGTACAACTGTGATTGCGTTCACTCGTATTGGAGCCCTGCTGGTCATCTTCGGCCTCCTCCTGTTGGTCTGCCTTGTATTTGCGCACACTCCGACCAGATAACAAAAACCGAAATATGCGGTATTTGTCGGTGATTTTTGTCACGCGCAGAATACGCTCACGCGAATGTGGGTTGGGGCGCTCGCGGTCGGCAGTTCGAAGCCAGCCCGGCTGGGGAGGTATTGCACTAAGGAAGAGAATAATGGTCGGGACGGGCAGATTTCGACTGACGCATTGCCGATCCAATGGATCGGCCCCCTCGCAACTATTTTCAATTGATTAAATACCGTTTCGGATTGGGCCGAATGGATGTTGATTGATGCAGCGTGTGGTCCAGGCAGAGAACTCCGAGGTAATCTTCCGAAAATCATATTCGGCCAGGGATGCGAGCCCGCTATTCCACGATCGCGCATCACGTTATACAATCGTGTAAATTCAAAAACCGAATTCGGAGATTCCACATGAAATCTGCAGACCGGTACCTCGAAACGGGTCAGTATGATGAGGCTGTCAAGATTCTTGAAGCGGAGTTGCCGGCAGTACGGGCTTCCGGGGATCAGACGGAGCTGCTGAATACGCTGTGCAAGCTGGGAATCAGCTACTACGAGGCTAGACGGAATGGCGAAGCGCGGGCAGTGTTTGAAGAGGGTCTGAGCCTGGCGCGGAAGACAAACGACCCGCAGTTGGGACGCTTTGCGCATGAGCTGTCGATGGTGCGCATGAACGAAGGAAAGCTGGACGAGGGGATCGAGCTCTGCAAGGAGGCTCTGGAACTGGATCTGGCGGCCGGCGGCGAAGGCGCGATGGAGATGCACACGCTTTCGATTCTGTACCAGGAGGCCGGGCGCTTTTCCGAGGCGATGGAGGTTCTGGGACTGGTGCGAGAGGCCTGCGAGGCGCGCCAGGACCTGGAGGGCCTGGGCAAATGCCTGAACGAGATGGGCATGACGTGCATCGGCTCGGGTGACCTGCCGGCCGCTGTGAAGTACATGGTGGATTCGATCGAGCTGAAGCACCGAATTCACAATGTGCGCGGGATCCAGCACACCTCGGGCGTGCTGGAGAAGCTTCTGATGCGCTATCCCCAATTGATGGTAGATCCCGGGGTGCGCGCCGATATGCAGAGGTTGAGGAGCATTCTCGCATGATTCCGCTTCCCGCCGAGCTGGCAACGGAGTTGGAGCGTCACGATGCCAACCGGAGCGATGCGGCCGGGGCGCGGGAGGCTCTGGAACGCGCGGTTATGTGGCAGATGCGCTGGGTTGCCGACGGCTTGATGGCTGATCTGCTGCTGCGCGGCCAGCAACCGGCGGGAGCGGTGTGGTGGCAGCAGTTTCTGTCCCGGCAGGAGGCGCCGGAGCAGTATGCGGCGGATTTGCGGCTTCCGGCATTTGCGGCTTACCGGAACGGGCTGGCGCAGCGGATTGCAAGCGGGGCGGTGCGGCCCGTCGGGCTGCGCGACCTGCTGAGCGTTCCGATCCGCGTGTACGGGGGCAGTTGTCCGTTTTCCGATGAGGGTCGAATCAACCGCCAGTTTGCGGGGTTGGGTTCATCACTGCGGCTGGTGGTGGTGGGCAACTCCCGGAGCCGGGCAGAGCGCGCTCGTGCGCTGCTGGGCAAGAAGGTGACCGAAAGCGCGTCTGTGGATGGACGCTTCCTCTTCGGACGGATCGGGCCGATGAGCGCGTATCTGAGCGCGGCGCTGTTTCTCTTTGAGCGGGAATGGGCGCTTTCGCCCTACATGGAGCCGAGCGGCGACGGATTCCAGGACGGGCCCAGGATTGTTGTGCGCCAGGACCGCATCCGGGCAGAGGTCGAGCTGGACATGCGAGCGCAGCAGGCTCCCGAGGGCGGGCTCGACCTGATGCACAAGCTGACAGCGAAGGTGTGGAGGGATGAGGACGGGCGGGTAAGAGATGCGGAGGAGGTACTGCGCATCAGGACGGGCTATGTACTTACCCATGAGGCTGCGCATATTCTGTTCGACGATTCGCGCATAACACACTCCATCGCTCCGATGAGTACGTGGGAGAACATCTGCCGAGAGGACATGGTGCGGTTTGCGCTTACTCCGCGCAGCCTGGACGATTTCCGATCGGTGTTCAGCTCGGAAGAAGCTGGGGGTATTCCCAGTGCGCAGGCGACAAGCGCTGTGGTGGAACAGATGGTGAGATCGCTGTGCGAGTCGGGACTGCTGGCCGTCGATTCCGAAGGGATGTATAGTAGCAGGATGTTTGGCCGGGGGCAGCGATGGATGGTGTAAAGATTCAATTGCCGCTGGGGGAGCTGGCTTGCCCGGAGTGCCGCGAAGCGACGTTGGCGGAGCGCGATCCGGCCCGTCTTCCTTTTCACCTGACGCACGTGATGGTCGAGGGCGAGGCGGAGATGCCACCGCTGATGGTGGACGTGGACGTGCAGCGGATCAGCTGGCACCGCGAACAGCTCGGGCGATACGTGGCGTCCGCTACGGTGCAGATGAAGTGCCCGTGCTGCGACCACATGCGCGAATCGCAGTGTTACCTGGATGCGCCGCTGGTTCTGCTGACCGGGATGGGAAAATGCCGCGGCTGCAAAGGACCGCTCGAGCTGGAGGGCGAGGAGATCGAGTACCGCGACACGGGCGACGGCAACTGGGTGGTGGATGTGCGCGCGAATATGTTCTGCGTGCGCTGCCTGGTTGTGGAGCCGCGGGCAGCGGTGGTTCCCGTGCCGGGGTGGGAGCAGTTCAGGCCTGGCGGGGATCTTTCAGTGCCGCTGGAAGAGCCGACCGCGGAGCGCAGGAGATTGATCTTCATCTGTTACCGCCGGGACGACAGCCACGACGTGACCGGACGCATCTTTGACCGGCTGAGCGCGCGCTTTGGCGCGGAGCGGGTGATGCGTGACGTGAGCTCGATTCCCTACGGCGTCAATTTTAAGAAGTTTGTCGAGGAGACGATGCGGGACTGTTCGATAGCGCTGGTGGTAATCGGGCGTCAGTGGACCTGCGTCTGCACCCAGGACGGGAAGCGCCGGATTGAGGATCCCAACGACCTGGTGCGCCAGGAGATCGAACTGGCCCTTCAGCGAGGGATCCCCCTGCTGCCCCTGTTTGTCGGGGGCGCGCAAATGCCCGCGCGCCATGAACTGCCCGAGTCGATCGAACCGCTGCACTTTCAGAACGGCCTTCCGATTCGCGGGGATCCGGATTTCGACGAAGACATCCGCCGGCTGATCGCAACCGTTGAACAGCAAGTCGCCTATCGGCAGAAAGGTTTGCAATGAGCAGCGATTCAAATGATGGAATTCGCGTGAGCGGGCAGGAACTGGAGACTGTTTCTATCCTGTTTGCGCAACAACTGATAGACGCCGCGATTCCGGCCGAGTCCAGCGCCGGATTTCGCAACATGGTGGGCATGACCGCATCGATTGTGGTGCGGCTGATTATCAGGGGGGTTCCCAGGAATGGAGCTCTGGAGCTGATCAAGGAGAAATATGGGGAGGGCGTGTACGAGCAAGCCCGGCATATGTACGATGCGATGGAAGAGTATGTGCGAGGCGCGCGTCTGGGAGCGACGCAGGAGACGGTGAAGCCGATTCTCATTGAGCCGATTGAAGACTACTCGGCAAAAAAAGACGAGATGGAGGAGATCGGGGCGGTGGCATCCTGCCTGGGCGCCTATATCACGGGCGACGACAGGGCCTGCGTTGCAACGGGGCTAAAGGCCCTGGACTCCCACCAGATGCCGATGCTGTTTCTACTGCCGATTCTGAGCCTGGAGCGGATGGGCATGGAGGCAGAGGCAAAGCATCTGGCCAGCCGCGCAGTGGAGGCGCTGAGGTTTCTGCCCTTCCATCGCGACCTGGCGCGCATCCTGGTGGAGGAGATTGACGGGGAGAGCGTTTTCGCGCACGCGGCCAACGACACGGAGCGTTGTCAGGTGCGGTTCTACGAAGGCGCCAGGGACTTGGCGCACGGCAAGACGCTCAAGGCCAGAATCGCGCTGGCCGAATGCCTGCGATTCGACACGGACGTGATGGAAAAGCCCACTGCCGAAATGCTGCTGAACCCCCAGAAAGTATAAAAACAAACGGTATTCCCGAACCTGTTGCTCAATCACACTTAGCGAATGCAGGTTGGTGTGATTGCGGCCGGCACTTCGAAACCAGCCGCGGCTGGGGAGGTATTGCACTAAGGAAGAGAATAATGGTCGGGACGGGCAGATTTCAGCCCCAGCGACCTGTCGCTGGGGACCCCTTGAACTGCCGCATTGCCGGTCCCTTGGACCGGCCCCCTCGCAGGCCTGACTGGTGCGCCTTCGCTGGCGCTGCGGCGCAGGTTGGGGTGCTTCGTGGGTCGGCAGGCCACCAGCGTTACTGCCGGAGTCAGCAATTGTGCTAATGGGAAATTTAATGGTCGGGACGGGCAGATTTGAACTGCCGACCCCTCGCACCCCAAGCGAGTGCTCTACCAGGCTGAGCCACGTCCCGACACAATCGAGCCGGCTCACGCGCGAGCCGGCTTTTGGGGTCGTACTTAGTTTACACGAGGCCGGGCTGGCGCGCTTGCGCCCGGGCGGAGAAATGTTATCTGGCTGCCGCTTTCCTCACTGCGACGGCGGAACGTACTCCTGGGGCAAACCGAGACCCTCGCCAAAGAAGAACTGCTCCATCTGCTCGACCAGGAACTGCTGCGCCTGCGGGGTCCAGGGCTGCAAGCGGTACTCGTTGAGCAGCATCTTTTGCCGGTCTACCCACTCGCCCCACGCCGCCTTGGAGACATTCTTGTAAATCTTCTGGCCAAACTCGGAGTCAAACGGAGGCTCATCCAGGCCTTCCATCTCCTTCTTGTTGCGAACGCAAAACACCATGTGTGCCATCAGTCTGCTCCTTGCCCTATTGTATGGGATGGGCGCATCGGCTTCCGGCTGGCTATTGTGCCCGCATCGGATTATCCTGTGCGGGTATGTGCTGCCGATTCATGCGCAAGTCCACGGTCGAGACTCTCGCCGGCTGGTTCGACGTGGGGCTGGAGGGAGTTCCCTTCTTTGCGTCCAGCTACAACATCGCTCCGCAGAGCGTCCAGCCCGTGGTGCGGCTCAATCCCGGCTCCGGCAGCCGGGAATTTGTCTTGCAGCGCTGGGGACTGGTGCCCTTCTGGGCCAAGGATGCCAAGCTCGGATACTCCACCTTCAACGCCCGCGCCGAGGAGGCCGCCCGCAAGCCCGCCTTCCGCGAGGCCTTGAAGAAGCGCCGCTGCCTGGTGCCAGCCGACGCCTTTTACGAGTGGCAGAAGATTGACGCCAAAACCAAGCAGCCCTTCGCCATCGCTCTCAAAAGCGGCGATCCCATCGCCTTTGCCGGGCTCTGGGAAAGCTGGCAACCCGCTGAAGGCCCGCCGCTGGAAACCTTCACCATCCTCACCACAGGCCCTAACGAAATCATGAAGCCCATCCATAACCGCATGCCGGTGATCCTGGAGCCCGGCGATTATGCCCACTGGCTCGCGCCCGGCGACCCGGAAAAGCCTCCCGTGGAGCTGCTTCGTCCCTTCCCGGCAGAAAAAATGCGCGCCTGGCCTGTCAGCAACCGCGTGGGAAACGTCTGCAACAACACCCCTGAGCTGATTGACAGAATCCGGCTTTCTGCACAATAGGCCTCGGTGGCTGTTCTGAGGGTTCAGCGGAAATTCACTTGACAACCGCCGGTATAGGCATTTTTCCTAGTTTTGTCTCAAGCCCGCGCCCTTTGCAAAAGAGTCTTCCGGATTTCCCTGGGTTTACCCGGTCCGGTTGGGGCGTGAAACATCTACTTTTACAGACAGGGTTCAATCCCAAAGGAGCTACCGTGCCTGAACAAACTCCACAGACTGGCCTCACCGACGAAGTCGCAGGCGGCCTCGCCTACTTCACATTTATCCCGGCGATCATCTTTCTGGTTGTGGCGCCCTACAACCAGAAAGCATCGATACGCTTCCACTGCTGGCAGTCGATTCTGCTGACCGCCGCGGCAATCGTCATCGACATTGCGCTCGCGATTGTCCTGGGTATTCTGGCGTTCATCCTTCCGTGGTATATTCACGGACTGATTGCAATGCTCTGGTTGCTGATCGATCTGGCTTGGTTTCTCATCTGGCTTTACCCTGTGGTCAACGCCTTTCAGGGCAAGCGGATCAAGCTGCCTATCATCGGCGATTTTGCCGCGAAGCAGGCGGGAGTCTAAGGTATCTTTACCGCTCGCGGCGCTGCCTGCCATAAAGCTCAGCGCCGCTTGCCCTTTTTAGCATAGCGCTTCTTGCCCTTTGCGGCCGGAGGGGATGAGTTGTTGCGCTTATTCTTTTTCGGTTTGGGCGGGGCGGCCTTCTTGCCAGCTCGCTTTCCGGTAAGCGGCAACCCTTCTTCCACAATCGAGAATTGCAGCTTGCGCTCAGCCGCCAGGATGCGGTCCAGAATCACCTGCACCCGGTCGCCCGCGCGGAAGCGGCGGCCGGTGCGCTCGCCGATGATCTCGTGGGTCTTCTCGCGCCAGGTGTAGCGGTCGTCGAGCAACGAATCGATGGGCACCAGCCCCTCGACGAACAGGTCGGTCAGCTCGACGAAGAGCCCGTATTTTGCCGGATTCAGCACCAGCGCGGCGAACTCCTCGCCGACCCGGTCCTGCATGAAACGAACCTTCTTCCACTCCATCAACTCGCGCTCAGCCTCGGCGGCGCGGCGCTCGGTCTGGCTAGCTTCCTCGGCAATCTGCGCCAACTCGGCTTCGGGGATGGGCGGCTCGGCACCTGCGGTGCGGCCAGTGGCCTTCGGCTGATCCACGCCAGAATAATAGCGCGGAGATCGCGGATGCCCCTCGTTCGGGTGCGTCCACGGTGAGCTGTGCCGCCCCTCAGCCACCACTCCCTCGCCGCGCACGCCTTCACGGAGCAGCGCCTTCACGATACGATGCACAATCAAATCGGGATAGCGGCGGATGGGCGAGGTAAAGTGCGTGTAGGTGGGCGCGGCCAGCGCGAAATGGCCCACGTTGATCTCCGAATAGCGCGCCTGCATGAGCGAGCGCAGCATCAGGTAGCTGAGAATCCGCTCCTCCGGCTTGCCCTCAATCTTCGCGGCAAGCTTCTGATACATCTGTGGCGTCACCGGAATGTCTTCTGGCACCTCGTGTACGCGTGGCTTGCGCCCCTGTCCGCGCGCTTCGCGGCTTTCTGCCCGCGTTTGAATGCGCTTGACCGGCAACGCGCCCAGGCCCAGCGAGTAACCAAAGCTGGCGGCCAGCTCCTCGAACTGAACCACGCGGCGCGGCTCCGGCTTTTCGTGAATTCGATAAAGCGAGGGTACGCCCATGTCTTCGATCCAGGTGGCCACGCATTCGTTGGCCGCCAGCATGAACTCCTCGATCAGCCGGTTGGCCCAGGTGCGCTCGGACTTGGTCACGCCGCGCATCTGGCCTTGCTCGTCGAACTCGATCACCGGCTCGGGCAGGTCAAAGTCGATGCTGCCGCGCTGCTCGCGCCGCCGGTTCATCAGCCCGGCGAGCTTGCGCATCCGCTCGAACTCCGGGGTTAGGGCGGCGTAGCGGGCGCGGGTCTCCGCATCGTGGTCCCCGCCGACAGGTCTTCGTCGGTGGGGTGATTCGTCGCCCTCCAGAATCGCATGGACCTCCGTATAGGTCATCCGCGCCGCCGAGCGAATCACTCCTTCGACAATCTCGTAGCTCTCAATGCGGCCGCCAGAGTCCAGTTGCATCAGGCAGCTCAGGACCAGACGGTCTTCGCCGGGGCGCAGGCTGCAAATATTGGTCGAAAGCTCCTGCGGCAACATGGGAATGGCGCGATCGGGGAAGTAAACGCTGGTGCCGCGGAGCCGCGCCTCCAGGTCCAGGTCCGTTCCCGCGCGCACGTACTCCGCTACATCGGCGATATGCACCTGGAGTTCGTAGCCGCCGTCTCCTCGCTCGGAAACCAACACCGCGTCGTCAAAGTCCCGCGCCGTTTCGCCGTCGATGGTGACGATTGGTAGCGCGCGAAAATCTCGACGGTTGGCCGCTTCATCCGGGTCCAGATGAGCCACGGCGCGCGCCTTGGCCAAGACATTCTCCGGGAAGATCCGCGGCAACTGGTGCTTGCGGATCATCATCTCCACGTCTACGCCAAAGTCATCGGGGTCTCCCAGCACTTCGATCACCCGGCCCACCGGCGGCCTCGTTGGCGTGGGCCAACTGGTGATCTCCACATCCACCACCAGGCCCTCCAGGCTTTGGTGAGCGTGAGAAACAGCCTCACCGCCCAGCACGCGATGCGGCGTGACCGATTCGCTCACTAAAGGCAGTTCCTGTCCGAAAGGAATCACAATCGCCTGCGTCATCCGCTCGTCGAAGGGAGTGACTGAATGTCCCTGCGCTCGGTCGGATCGCGCATAGTGAAATACGCCGACAACGGTAGGGTTATGCCGCTCCATCACGCGCACAATCCGGCCCATGCGGCGGCCATCGGCCTTGGGAGGCTCGACTTCCACCAGAACCTGGTCGCCCTGCATGGCGCCGCTGATCTCGTTGGGAGGAATGAAGATGTCTTCCGAACCGGTTGCCTGGCGCGCGTTGGGCCGGACAAAGCCGTAGCCGTCGCGGTGCAGGTCCAGCCGACCGGCTGCCAGGTTGTCCCGCCCGCCGAGCGGTTTGGGGATGCTCCAATGCTCTTTATCCAGCTTGGCCAGCGTGCCGCGAGCGGTCATCCGCGCAAGTTGTTCCAGCAGAAGGCGCCGCTCCCGGCCGCCGCCCAGGCCCAATTCGCGCACCAGTTGTTTATATCCGGCCTTGCCGCCGGCAGAGCGGGCAATCCGCGCCACCAGTTCCCCATCGGTCATACGATAAGAGTACAGCGCATTGTCATAAAATAATCTAACCGCAATGCTCCAAGCGGGCCGGGAAGAGTAACATCCTAGTTGTGGCCGCGCGTGGGTTGCTCCAGGCGAACTGTCCGGCAGTCCACAGATTCACTTGGATTTTTTGGGGCCTGCGGCAATGGCCCTGGTTTAAAAAAAGCCCGTCCTTGCCAGGACAGAAAAGGATTCATTTTGAGCTCTATGTGGAAACCCAGCCAATCCGGACCAATTACCCCCAGCTTCACCCCTGAACCCTCACGCACTGCGGCGCCCGCTCTGTCCGCTGAACCTGCTAACCGGGCCCCGGCTACGGCAGGCGACCAGGCTTCTATCGGCAAGGGCCTGTTCATCAAGGGAGAGATCACCGGTACTGAGTCGCTGTTTATCGACGGCAAAGTCGAAGGCACCATAACCCTTGCCGGCAACCGCGTCACGGTTGGCCGCAACGGCCAGGTTGCCGCCAGCATCACCGCGCGCGAAATCGTCATTCTGGGCAAGGTGCGCGGCGATATATCCGCCACCGACCGGGTCGACATTCGCGCCGAGGGAGCCCTGACCGGCGACGTGACTGCGGCGCGCATCAGCATCGAGGATGGCGCCTACTTCAAGGGCGGCATCGACATCAAGAAAGCCGACGCCAAGACGGCAACCGACGCCAAGCCCTCCACCGAAGCCAAGACCTTTGCAGCCCCGGCCTCAGCCGCGTCCGAATCGCCCAAGCCGGCCCATTTGTAGCCGCGCGCAGGCCCTGTTGCAACACAAGCGCCCCTGCCAACGTGGGGGCGCGGATGTCTGACTGGGTGTGTGCTTTGCCGGTCCAGCTAAGCGCTTGGCCTTGTGGGGGAGAAAATCGAGAAAACGAAGTGCAAATGAACTGCAGAAAATGTTTCATAAATCACATATAATGATGTAGATAGAAAAATATGAACCGGAAACGGCAGATAATTTCCCTACCCTAATCCCAGCCGCCTCATCGCCACTCTGGGCAATGCCGATCCAGTCTTTTCCAGCACCCATTTGGCAACTACACACCACAGTGCCGTACCGGCCAGCAGCACGGCCAGGTCAACCCACTGAATATGCCCCGGTATCGCCTTGTGCGCCATGCCACCCAGCCACCAGGAGAGAAGCCCGACCCCTGTGCCGCTCACCGCCGCGGCCAGCAGGCAGCGGCCCATCTCCGCGTAGTCCAGACTGGCCAGCGAGACCATGCGCCGCCAGTGCAGCAGCACTGCGAGGACCACGGTCTGCAAGGCAATGCCCAGATCGGAGGCGACGGCTAGCCCTATGGCTCCATACCCGTGGTAAAGCGAGTAATAGATGGGCAGAGAAACCAGTGTCACAACGGTTCCTGCGGCCATGGGAAGGAAGGTGTTTCCGGCGGCATAAAAAGCCCGCGCATAAATCGCCTGCGCGGACCACAGAAATAGGCTGATGGAGAAGACGGCAAAATAGCTGGCGCACTCGCGGCAATCGGCGGCCGAAAAGCGCCCGCCCAGATAGATCAACTCAATCGCGGGCAGCCCCAGCGCCACCATCATCGACGCCGCCAGCAGCCCCAGCGCGGCCACGCGGGAGACAGAGTCTGCGACGCCAGTGGCAAATTTGTAGTGGTGCTGCTTGCTCCACAGGCTGGCGAAAAATGGCATGGAGGCTGCTCCCGCCGCCTGAGCCAGAATGGACACGGGTGCGGTGAAGAGCTGCTTGGCATAGGTCATCAGCGTAACCGCCCCCATGACATTCGAGGCAAAGTGGGCGATGATCCAATTGTCGGCGCTCACCAGCGAAACCCCGACAATCAGCGGCAGTGAGAGCCGCACCCACTCGCGCAACCCTGGATCGCGCCAGTCAAGAATAGGCCGATAGCGCGTGCCCGCCCGCCAGGCGAAGACTGCATTCAACAAGAACGGACCCAGAAATGCCCCGGTCAGCGTGCCGATGGCCAGCGAAGAGACGCCCAGGCGACTCACCAGAAACAAGCCACCCGCAATGGTGCCCAGGTTGTAGATCAAAGGAGTCACGGCCTGTACGCTGAACTGCTTGCGCACCAGCAGCACCGCGCCAAAGACTCCGCCAGCGAAGAAGCACAACTGCGCGGGCAGCACGATGCGTGTCAGCCGCGTGCAGAGAGCCGCTTTCACCGGATCAAAGCCGTTGAACCACCAGTGAATATAGAGTGGGGCGAAGATTTCAGCCAGCACAATGGCCGCGCCCAGCACCAGAAACATGGTGGTCAGAATCACCGAGAGCGACCGCTGCCCCTCCTCTTCGCGCCTGGTTTCGCGATAGCGCGTGAGGATGGTGACAAATGTGATTGAAGCCGCGCCGCCCACCAGAAAATACGAAATCATATCCGGCAGCACGAAGGCGGCATTGAACGCGTCGGCTTCCATACCCCGGCCAAAAAGCAAGGCGATGTATTTGTTCCGCACCAGGCCCATGATGTGCGACAAGAAGGCAGAGGTCATCAGCACCAGGGTCGCCGTGAAGGCGGTATGCGCATGCGTTGGGCGCAGCAGCCCCCATGCACGCGTCCATTTGGACGGCGCCGGCGCAGAGAGTTGGGTTGAGGGCCGTTCTTCCACTGGTGATGATTTTACCGGGAGTGTCTCCTTTCGACGCGTGAAACCATCGATACAGCCGGTTTCAATGGGCAGATGACCTCGCCTTATCAACTTAAGCCTTGCTGACGGGCATTCCGCCGCAACACTCTCTTCATGTGGACGGAAACGGTGCAGCCGGCTGCCCTCAAATAGTACGTGGATAGCGGGTCTGGTACTCACATAAACCTCTCCGCGGTAACCTCATGCCCTTGGTAATCCCTTCCGATAAGGAAATCACGGCGCTTGTGCGCAGGCTGGATCAGAGATCGTTCAATGTTGTAACCGCGACACAATGAGGAGATAAGACTGGCAGTCTTTGGTTGTTTGCGAGGCAATTTGGCGTACAGAGGTTGCAGTCTTAAATGGGGTCAGGCCGTTGCGGGATCACAGGGTCAGGAGTCAGGATGTCACAGGTAGCGATTGAAACGGGGGTTGCGGACAAGCAGCAAGAGGATGCGCGGCTGGCTGCTCTGTATGCAACCGGGATTCTCGACACTCCGCCAGAACCCAGCTACGATGCCATTACCCGCCTGGCTGCCGAGTACTTCCAGGCCGGTGCGGTTACCCTCGCCTTTGCCGACGAGAGCCGCGTCTGGGTAAAGTCCACCTGGGGCCAGACGATTCGAGAGGTGCCGCGCAAGAACTCCTTCTTCGACCTGGTGCTCGCCAAAGACGGTCCGGTGATCGTCAACGACATTACCGCGCATCCTTATGACGATCGGATATCAATGAACTACAAACATCTTGGCGTAAGCTCATTTGCCGGCGTTCCTGTGCGCTCGACCGATGGATTGATCCTCGGAATCCTGATCATCTTCCGCAGTAAGCCCAGCCCGGAGATACAGCCGGACGAGATTCGCACACTGGAAAACCTGGCCGACATGGTCTGCAGCCAGTTGGAGTTGCGCCGGCTGCGCAAGACACTCAGCGAGCACAGGAAAGGGCCGCGACGCGCGAACCACGACGCCGAGACAGCCAAAAATACCTGGCCGAGCAGCGCCGACCTGCGCCAGGCACTGGAGCAAAAACAATTCGTACTCTATTACCAGCCGGAGGTCGACCTTGTCACGCGCAGGATTGCCGGCCTAGAAGCACTCATCCGCTGGGTCCATCCCCAGCGGGGATTGATCCCGCCCATGGACTTCATTCCGCAGGCCGAAGAGTGCGGGCTGATCTTGCCCATCGGCGACTGGGGAATAGCCGAGGCGTGCAGCCAGATTCAGAAGTGGTGCTTTGAGGATCCACATCACGTTTCTCTGCGGGTCGGCGTCAACCTCTCCGCCCGCCAGTTCTCGCGCGAGGGCCTGGCCGACCACGTCGAGGCCCTGCTGGTGCAATCGGGCATCTCCAGCCGCCAGCTCGGCCTGGAGATGACCGAGTCCAGCCTGATTCCCAATGTAACAATCGCCATGGGAGTCCTCGGCAGTCTCCGCCGGCTGGGCGTCTCCCTGCTGATGGACGACTTTGGCACCGGCTACAGCTCCCTGAACAACCTGCATTGGTTTCCCTTTGATGTGCTCAAGATCGACCGTTCCTTCGTCAGCCGCATGACCGAGGGCAATCAACCGCTGCAGATTGTACGCACCATCATCGAACTGGCCCGCGTGCTGGGCATGGATGTCGTGGCCGAGGGGATTGAAACCAAAGAGCAGTACCGCCTGTTGCGCGAGATGGGCTGCCGCTATGGACAAGGCTATCTCTTTGCCCGACCCATGACTGCCGAAACTGTTACCCAACTATTGAGGCTCCCTGGTCGCATACTCCCCGAACCAGAGGCCATCGAAGCGGTTTGCGCCTGAACGATGCCGGCCCTCCGCGCTTCTTCAGGGAGCGGACGGAGAACCACTGCGTGTTTCATTTCAGAACAGACTATCGGCTTGTCCTCTTCTGGGATAGCTTCCGCCTTCATCTGTGAATTTTCTCACGCTTGCCGTCTTACAGCGCGCTATGCTCCTCCCATGGAACAACCAACTGAATCCGCTCCCTCACCCAGCTTTGCGGGACTGCTGGCCGCGCTTACCGGGCCCGCGCGACCCACCGGGGTCACCGATGACGGGTCTTTGTCGACGAAACAGAGGCCCGCGTCCGCGTGGAACGATGACGATCTGGCCGACGACGTGGCAATCCTCAGTTACGAGAGCGCGCTGAAGGCCCACGCGCGCTACCATCCCTCCCAAATCCCTCCCTCCCAAGTCTCGGATCGGTCGCTTACCCAGCCTGCCAATCCAGAGCCATTTTGTTATGAGGAGGCTTCTTCGGATGTCGCGGCGGCAGCCCGGCAACCGGTTGCTCGACACATCCCAGGTCTGGAGCCCATGACAACTCCGGCTCCAGACCCCAGCCTGAATCCAAGTCTCTATCGGGCCGCGGCTTTCGAGCGAAATCTGAAGGATGCCAGCATCACCATCCGCATGAGCAAGGCGGAGTGCGCGCAACTGCACCGGCGCGCCGCCGAGGCCGGCTTGACCGTCTCGGCCTATCTGCGCTCCTGCACCTTCGAGGCCGAGAGTCTGCGGGCCATGGTCAAGGACACCCTGGCCCGGTTGCGCTCCGTCACGGCCCAGGCAAAGCCCGCACCCTCCGCGCCAAACCGTTTTGGCGGAATAACCCGCTGGCTGGCTCGACTGCTCACGCCCTGGCACAACAGCCAGCGCATTGCCCGCGCATGACGGGCGAATCTTCTCCGCAACAGGATCATTTCTTGCTGAGCGAGAAAATGAAATAGTTTGCCTGCGTTGAACCAACATTCTTCATGCCGTGCATCTGGTTAGGCGCGGTGTAACCAACGCTGCCCGGACTTAAGATGTGGGATTCGCCGCCGTACATGAAATCCATGGTCCCTTCACTGATGAAGATGAACTCCTCGTGCGGGTGCTGGTGCGGAGCGTGTGGCATCTTGCCGGGTCCAATCGTGGATTCATGCAGCTCGACGATCTCGCCGGTGGGAACCGTGCCGTGAGCGATGTCGCGAGTGGCATTGCCGTTGTCGGAGAAGCGCACGGAAAGCTGACTGAAAGGAAACGCCTTGCAATTGGAGAAGTCCGTAGTGGGTGCGTTCGCGGCGAGGGAGATGACCGCTTGCGCGGATGCGACCTGGGCCTGCGCTGAGACCTCTCTGCTGAGGGCGGAGAAAAGATTGAGGGCTGGAAGTGAAAGACAAACGTCGCGCCGGGTAAAGTTGCTCATGGCTGATATTCCTCCTCGGAGTGTGCTAAAGCATGTTTCAAAAACCTGCTTTGTGTCAGGGCACGACTTCAGTCGTGCCGATAAGGTCCGTAAGAACAATGGGCTTCAGCCCCTGAGGAATCGCGATTGTGTCCGCAAAACCATTTTGAGACACGCTCTAGTAAGACGGTTGGTGGCTCGGCAAGCTGAAATAGTGCCTGTACCAGAGTAACCCTCCGCGCGGATTGTCCTTTTGATTGGGCTATCAGGCGCGGGCTGCAATCATTGTTGCGCACCCCAAAGCAGGCTCTTCAGTGCCGGAGGTTTCGCCCATGCATATGTTGTTCTGCCCTGTCACCGCGATTGCCGTCCTCTCAGCCGGTATCTTTGTGCAGAATGTGGTGCATGCGCAAAGCGGGCAACCTGCCGGCGTCGAGGCGAAGATTCCGCAAACCACGGTTTGGCGATTCGACCAGCTTGAATCGGTCGGCGGGCATCCCGCAACCGCCCTTGGGCATCCCCATCTCATCGACTCTCCCTACGGCAAGGCTGTCGAATTCAACGGCATTGACGATGCCCTCTTCGTGGATGTGCATCCGTTGGCTGGAGCGTCGGCCTTCACCTGGGAGGTCATCTTCCGCCCCGATGCCGGCGGCGCCGAGGCTCAGCGCTTCTTCCACCTTCAGGAGGTCGACCCAATCACCGGCCAGGATACCCTGAACCGTATGCTCCTTGAGATTCGCATCGTCAACGGCCAGTGGTGCCTGGACAGCTACGCCGAAACCAATGGCCAGAGAAGAACCCTGCTGAATTGCCAACTGCTCCATTCCCTCGGCAAGTGGTATCGCGTCACCGCCGTATACGACGGCAAGGTTTTCAGCAACTATGTCGATGGCGAACTGCAAAGTTCCGGCTCGCTCCAACTCGTCCCGCAAGGCCCGGGCCGCTCCTCCATCGGCACGCGCATCAACAAAACCTTCTACTTCAAAGGAGCTATCCTCCTGGCGTGCATGACTCCCCGCGCCCTCCCACTTCCGCAAATTGTCTGCCTGGCTGGCTCGACTGCTCACTCCCTGGCACGGCAGCCAGAGCGTTGCCCGCGCATGATTGCCAGCTCCTGCATCCCCTGCGAAAGTGATACCGCGTTACAGCCGGATACAGCTGAATGCAAGCATGAATAAGATAAACTAGTTGTAGAGATTATCGAAACCTTGATTTTCACGCTCTTAGGCGGCAAACCAGACCATAGTTTCGTCATTCGATGGCTCTTACCTAAGCGCGATACACCTTAGGGGAGGAAGCATTAGTGGCGCCCATTCTTCTCTGGCTGATCATGTTTCTCTGCTTGGTGATCTCGGTCGTCAAGTATCTCATGGGCCTGATTATGAGGCTCTCATTCCCCAGCACTAAGATTCGCAAGGATTACACCTGGCAACCCACGGTCAGCATCCTCTTGCCCTGCTACAACGAGGGCCGCACGGTTTACCACTCTATCGAGAGCATCTGCAAATGCAATTATCCCAACGACCGATTTGAAATCATTGCTCAGGACGATTGCTCGGTCGACGACAGTTACGAGTGGATGCTCAAGGCGCAACGCGACTTCACCAATATCTCAATACGCGTGGGCCGCAACCTTTCCAACTGCGGCAAAGCGCGCACCGTCTGCAATGCGCTGCAACTCTCTCAGGCTGAAATCATCATCTCCATTGATTCCGATTGCGTGTTTCATCCCGACGCCATCCGCGAGCTGACGGCATGCTTTGCGGAGACGGGCATCGGTTCGGTCGGCGGCCGCGTCGGCGTCAGCAACCCCAACGACAACGTCATCACCGCCATTCAAACCATCGTTTACTACGCCGCCTTCGAACTCTACAAGATTCCCGAGAACTGGACACGCAGCGTGTGCTGCATCAGCGGTTGCCTCTTCGCCATCCGCCGCGAACTGCTGCTGCAGATTGAACCGGCCCTTCGCGCCCGCCACTGGTTCGGCATTCCGGTCAATCAAGGCGAGGACCGTTTCCTCACTCATCAAGTTCTGATGCGCGGCTACGGCACTTACATCAACAACGACGCCCTTTGCTGGACCGCCGTTCCCACCAAACTTTCGGTTCTCTTCAATCAGCAGTTGCGCTGGCGAAGCAGTATCCTGCGCGATTTTTTCTATACTCTCCGCTCCTTGCCGAAACACGTCTTCAAGCTGCATCCGAATACCATCTTCACCATGATTCTTACGCCTCTTGGCGCCGTGATCGCGCTCCTGACGGTGGTTACCATGCTCACCTGCAATCCACTGGCCTGGGCTGGCCCAGAGCCGTTGATCGTCTACCTCGGCCTCGCAGCCGTTTTTACATGGGCCATCAATAAATACAGCGTCCGCGAGACCATTCAGCATCCATTGGCCTTCGGCGCTTACATTGCCTGGTCAATCGCCAGCTCGCTCTTCATCACGCCCCTCGCGCTTTTAACATTTGATTCAGGCGACTGGGGCACACGAGCCAAATCACAACAGGAGGCCCTCCTTGGCCACGACAATACTTGATTCAAATCCCGCCCCGAAAAAGCCCCGCATACCGCTGCAATCGCTGCTCTATAAGTCAACGCTTGCTCTCTACCGCGTTTTTGCAATCATCACTCTATACGCCGTGCTCGTCGGCATCCTTTGTTACGCATTCGTCATGGGCTTCTATGCCGTCAATAGCAGTTGGGCCGCTCCGGTGATCCTCTCCGCTACCGATGACAAGAGCCTGGACTTCATGCAGAAGCTGGTCATCAGCAGGCAATCCATTGAAGACCTCAAGGTGGACATCATCCGACAGCAGACTACCCTTGCGGAAATGGATCAATACCGGTCATCTCTTAAAGCTCTTGATCGCGAATTGCAGACGGCCATCACAAGCAAGTTGAATCATGATAAGCTCACCGGCCCGCAACTGGCCGAGCTCGACGCGCAAAAGCAAGCTGACAATCGCAAGACCCAGCAGTTGCTCGCGCAGATTCATCAGGTTGAGGCGCAGATCAAGAGCGATCTTGCGGCGGGATTGATTACCAAGGGAGATGCCGCCACGCAACTGGCCGCGCTCAACCACGCCGATACCGACTATACCGACAGCCGTATAGCTGATTTGATGCTTTCGGACGATGTTCTTGATAAGACCACAATCGGCACAAAGTCCATGGAGGTACTCGAAAAACAGGCGGAACTTCGCTCCGATATCGCCCAGCTCGATGTGACCCTTAGTGTCGCGGAAAAACAGTTGCAGGAAGACAATCGCCAGGTAGATCGCTTGCGCGACGCCATCACCGTTGCCAAGCAGAGCCCCTATTATCTGAACAACAGTGACGGCAAGCAGCTGAACTTCGCCTTCGTTCCCTACGACAATCAGGCCAATGCGAAGGTGGGCTTGCCTATCTATGATTGCTATCTCAATATGGTGTTCTGTCGCAAAGTGGGCAGCGTCAAGCAGGAATTCACCGGAGAACAAGTCATTAACCATCCCATCTTCAAGAACCAGGTGCGGGGTTTCATCATTTTGATGGATCTGTCTCATCCCCAGTCGGCAAAATCGCAGACCGTTTTTCTGGGCCGCAAACCGCTGTTGTTCTAGAACTGTCAGCGGGCGAAGGATTATCGCGCAGTATTGCTATACACGGAGCACAATCATGTTGAGGCGAATCTCGAATTCTGCAATCCTTGTTCTTCTGCTGCTCTCCGCCAGCACCCTCGCGGCGGCGCAAAACATTCAGGCGGATCAGCAGGCTTACTGCGCTTATCTCGTTGAACAGGCCCGGGCGCAGAGTGATTTTCTGCGTTCGCCCAATGCGCTTGCGGGCTTTACGCAGCCGGAGACGGGGTTGCCCTCGCAGCTGGTTGCCGGTGCTCAACTCAGCCTTTCCAATTTGAAGAAGGCCGGCATTACTCTTGATGCTGCTCGCAAGAACTGCGAGCTATACAAAGCCTCCACCGGCGTTCAGTTATTCCTGCAATATGCTCTGCCCGGCATCGATAAAGACGCGCTCGCTCACCGGCTCGTCCTCATCGATGATGCTTCAAAATCGATCGACACGTTGATCGACAAGACTACGAAGATGGTCGAAGCGCAGGACATGACCCGGCCCATGCTCCTCTCCCTGCTGACCAGCCGGATGAAGCTTGATTCCGACCGCGCTGAAACCCAGTCAAGAATCGCCGCGCTCTATGTGCCGCCGCTCAGTGATCAGCCGCTCAAGCTACAGGTTGCGGCCAAGCAATCCACGGACGTTGCCGAGCAGAAGTCCCTGGCACATCTTACTCGTCAAAACAACTGGGACGTCGCCTTGACTGTTGGCGCGCACCAGCAGATCAACCCTCCGGCCAACGGGCTTGGGCCCTATGGGGAAGTCAGTATTACATATAACCTGGGCAGCCATGTGATCGACAAACACCTCGACCGCTCTGTCGATGCTTACGCCAGTTGGAAGAAAGTTCAGGAAAGCGATGTACAACGAGGCATGGAGGTGCTTCGAGACCAGGTTCAGCAAACCATCGTGGTCGAGGAGAACCGGATCAAGTCTCTACAACGGGAAACCCAGGAGATTGAAAAGAATCTCAAAATTGCCGGCGACTCCGATACCAGCGCCGCATTGGACTTTCGCAATCAGTTGATCTCTACCCAGCTTATTCTTGGCATCGAAATCGGGGATGCCACTTACCGTCTTGATCGTCTGCATGCCTTTCTCAATCGGAATTTCTGAGAATGTGATTGCCAGTCGCCAAGCGCCCCATCATAGTTACTCAGCCGAAGGCGTCTGCCGCACCGCAGGTGCCCGAAGGCGTCCGCCTGGACAGCCTGCCCTGAGCCTGTCGAAGGGGGCAGTCCCCCCGCCGCAGGTGGCTGATCCCTGTTCCCTGACCTCTGATTAATTTTCAAAACCTTGCTGATAATTAAGTGGTAAACATAGAGGTAAATTCAACAGAATGAATATGTTCCACGTGGAACATTCCCGCCGACTCCCTAGTCCCTAATACCGTGAAGTTCCAGCTTCACATTTTGCAAAAACCGATAACTTATAGCTCACCATTTCGCAAAAACCGGTAAGCTAGAACGCACCATTTCTCAATCCTCAAACCTGTTCCCCGGTCCGTCCCAGTCTCGCGTACGCCAGCGCATTTACAATGAAACCGTGCAGCCCGAAAAGTCATCGCCGATCATTCTCGCTGAAAATCTGACCAAGGTTTACCAGGCGGGCCGGATCAAGGTCACCGCCGTGCGCCGGGTTTCGCTCACCGTCGAGCCGGGAGAGTTTGTCGCCATCGTCGGCCCCTCCGGTTCGGGCAAGTCTACTCTTTTCTATCTATTAGGCGGGCTTACGCAGGCCACCGAAGGCCGCGTGGTGATTGATGGCATTGACTTTGCTTCGCTCTCGGACGCCGAGCGCACGCGCTTGCGCAAGCACCGCATCGGGTTCGTCTTCCAGAAGTTCAACCTGCTGCCCACGCTCTCGGCCATGGGCAATATCGAGATCGCCCACGCGGTGAGCAGCCGTCGCACCATCAACGGGCGCAAGGAGCCGCTGGACCGGGCTTACCTCAATCATTTGAGCGACATGCTGGCGATCCAGGGGCGGCTCGAGCACCGGCCAAGCGAGCTGAGCGGCGGCGAGCAGCAGCGCGTGGCCATTGCCCGGGCGCTGATTACCCGGCCGACCATCGTGCTGGCCGACGAGCCTACCGGCAACCTGGACACCAATAGCTCGGACGCGGTGCTGCACATGTTGCTGCGGTCCAACCGGGAGCTGGGCCAGACCACGCTGATGATCACCCATAATCCCGAGGCGGCCGCGATTGCCAGCCGGATTCTGTATATGCGCGACGGAGAGCTGGTGCGCGAGGAGAAGGGTTCGCGGTCCGGCGTTGCCCTGCCGGTTTCAGGCGCGGCGCCGGCCGTTGTTTGACCTGATTTCACGGCCCCGGTATACTCAATCTTGCAACCTGCGGGAGTAGCTCAGTGGTAGAGCATCGCCTTGCCAAGGCGAGGGTCGCGAGTTCAAGTCTCGTCTCCCGCTCCATTCCGCCCTCCGGCGCAAGCCGGGCCGGCTACGGCGGCATGGAGCTTTTTTTATTTTTAGGGCGGCCCTGCCAAGGCGCGGTACCCAAGTGGTAAGGGAGAGGTCTGCAAAACCTTTATGCGCCGGTTCGATCCCGGCCCGCGCCTCCAATTCTTTCAACAAATTAGAGCTGATTCGAAGCAGAGGTCAAGAGGCCACTGTAGCGGGAATTGTAGCGGGTGGCTGTCGTTTCTTACTGAATCATTCCCTTTGACACTCTCTGTCCCAGCGACAGCGCCTCCATTTGCCGCGCCATGTTGAACTGCCTCAGTGTGCTTGCTTATTAAAGAATAAGGCGTTATCTTTTCATTGCAAAGCACACTATGAAAGGATGCTTGCATTAGCCCAATGCCGATTCATCGCCAGACTGGAGACTATGCCCAATCCTCCACAACGGGGGAGACGGTTCGCGCTTTCGTTCCCTTACCATTGCCGCCCGTCCCGCCGCTCGAACTGGGAGCATTCTTGCCGCTCCTGGACCGTGCCAATCAGGCATTGGGACGGCTGGATGGACTTTCCACACTTCTGCCGGACACGGAACTGTTCCTGTACCTGTACGTTCGCAAGGAGGCGGTTCTGTCGTCCCAGATTGAGGGCACTCAGTCTTCCCTCTCCGATCTGCTGCTGTTTGAGAATGCGGGCGCACCGGGCGTTCCGATGGACGATGTGCGAGAGGTCTCGAACTATGTGGCAGCCATGCAACACGGATTGGAGCGTCTGCGCGATGGCTTTCCGCTCTCGCTGCGCCTGATTCGGGAGATTCACGGCATTCTATTGAGGGGCGGACGCGGTGCGACCCGAACGCCCGGAGAATTCCGCCGCTCACAGAACTGGATAGGTGGAACCCGGCCCGGCAACGCAACCTTCGTGCCGCCTCCACCAGAGCGGCTAATGGAATGCCTCGATAGCTTTGAGAAATTTCTCCATGATGAGGATCAAAAGCTGCCCTTACTGGTGCAATTGGGCCTTATCCATGTGCAGTTTGAGACAATCCATCCCTTTCTGGACGGCAATGGAAGGCTGGGACGTTTGCTGATTACGCTTTTGCTCTGTGCCAGGGGCGCTTTACGTGAACCGCTGTTGTATCTCAGCCTGTATTTCAAAACTCACCGTGGGCGCTACTATGAGTTACTTCAAATAGTCCGCACAGATGGCGTTTGGGAAGAGTGGTTGGAGTTCTTCCTGGAAGGGGCGGAAGCGACAGCGAAGCAGGCCGCTGAAACAGCCGTGGAACTGATTCGTCTCTTCGATACCGATCGGAAGCGAATTCAAGTTCTCGGACGATCCGCTCTCTCTGCGCTGCGGGTCCACGAGTATATGCAGAAAAAGCCGCTCATCAACATTGGGGTGGCTGCCCGCGCCCTCAATCTTTCCATTCCTACAGTGAGTGCCGCGTTGAAGCGCCTGGAAGAACTAGCAATTGCCAAAGAGACAACAGGCAAGGAGCGGGATCGGATATTTGCCTACACCCGCTACTTGGAAATCGTGAGCGCGGGAACAGAGCCCATTCAAGCCTAATGAGAAAGCAAGGCCCCCCCGAATCCGCCGATAACAGCACAGAAAGCGTTGTGAGGACAGTGGGAATCAGGGGAATCTGATGGATTCTGCCCCCGTTGCGCTCTCATTGTGTCATGGCCGATTGCCTCTCGAAGGCGGCGATCTGTTGTTTTGCCACGAATTGTTCCATTCGCTCCACAGACCGCGCCTGATGCTCTTGGGATGGATGGGCATACCGCAGGACCATCTGAATCTTGGAATGGCCCAGGAGCGCGGCCAGCGTCACAAGGTCAATGCCCGACTCTGCCGCCCGCGTGGCCCACGTGTGGCGAAGATCGTAGAGCCGGAATCGGGCAACTTTACTGTCCCTTACCGCTCTGTCATGGGCATTGTTCACCTTCGGAACGGGCCGCGTTGGGTCTGTGTCGCACGGGAAGAGGAAAGGTGTCTCCAGTCCTGCCATGCGCCGCGCCAGAACGTTCCGGGCCGCTGTGGTCAACGGAACCCGCCGCCGCGCCGCCTTTGTCTTGCCAAAAGGATTGAAGAGGAACCCGCCTGCCAGATTTACGTTCTCCGGCTGAATTCGGTAGACCTCTTCGGGCCGCATCCCTGTCTCCAGCATGAGCGTTGCCACGTCTCGCAGCATACGAGTTGCAACGGCCAGGTAACGCCCCTGTTCGTCAAAGGTGAGAACCCGCGTCTGCTCGTTATGCTCTGATAGAGCCTTGGCTCCCGACTTGCAAATCGGATTATTTACGGGCACTCCCGCTTTGATTGCATGATTGAACATGGCCCTCAGACATGCCAGTTCCCGGTTCACAGTTGCAGGCATGATGCGCCGGTCCGTGCGCTGCCCCTTGGCGACCGAACGGGCCGCCTTGAACTGTTCCACTAAATCTGACGTGATCTTGTCTAGCGGCTGGTCCCCGAAGAACCGCAACAAGGCGGCGCTGCTCACCAAATAGCGCCGGTACGTCCGGGGATGCTGCTCGTGCTGCATCTCTGACCACGCAAGGAACTCCCTCATAGCCGCCTTGAAGCCGGGAGCCTTCTTGCGCTCTGTAATGCCCACTTCGCCCTTGGCAAGGGCTGTCTTGAAGGCCGCTTCAATCTGTCGGGCCGTGCGGGGGTTCCCCTGTTTCGTGCTGCGCTGGACGTGCTCTCCGTTGAACAGGAAGTGATACCAGTACACGCTGCCACGCTTGAAAATGCTCATGGAGTCTCCTATTTGCGCTGCTTTCTGTTTGGTGCCTTCTTTGCAGCCTTACTTTTGGCTTCCGCCTTCCGTTTCCTCTCATTGCGAACGGCTACAAGGTGCGCACAATCTGAAGTGCAGTATTTCCTTTGGTGCCCACTCTCATGGTTGAAAACGACACCGCAGTCTGGCCGGTGGCACATACTCGATTTCACGTTTGCCAGTTTGTCCAAATAGATTGCCGCCAGAACTGCGTCCCGAACACACCAACAACGCAAACTAATCCTGATTGGCGATTCAAGAGGGATTAGGATGTCTGGAGCATTGAGAATGTTTGAGGAATGCCTCAGTCGCTCATACTGTTTGGACAGAGCTTCCCAACCACTCGGCTCAGTCAATCGGCACTCTCTCAAGAGCTTCTGCCATAGAAGAAGGTCTGCAAACGACAGGGCCACCTGAAACGGGAATGAGCTTTGGTGCTCTCCACCGAAAATTCCGTATTGATTGAACAAGCGCAGACCTTGCTCAGGTTCCGAAATATTAAAAAACTGATCACGAATTTGATACACGTCAATTGGCCGAAGGTTCGCCAAACCTGAATCGCCTTTGGCAACGGTTTTAACGGGCGGAGCTAGCATCACGGAATTCATTTTTTTTGGCGGAGTCCAGACATAGACCTTGTCGCTCGGCTTCTCGTTTCGGCGTCCATAAAATCGATCCGGACTCCACCTTGCTTCCTGTTGAATTTCAGGAAATTGATCGAAGGTCATCAGAGCTACAGGCATTTGGGCGCTCTGGTAGAGAAAGGTCTTTACGGGGATTGTCGAAATCTTTGTCTGTGACATAATGTGTGCCTTGTTCATGTCTTCTGTTTTATATAGTGTCACAGGTATGGGCTTGTATGCAAGAGCATTCGCTCATATTTCTTTAGAGGCAGGAGGGGTCCATGAACCCAGCAAAGCTGTACTCGGTGGAAGACGCTGCCGCATTTCTTGGTGGAATCAGCAAATGGACGGTTCACGCATGGCTGGCAAAGGGGAAGTTGCGCCGGACGAAAGTTGGCAGCCGGACCATGATCCGCGAAAGTGACCTGCAAGCATTCGTAGCCGGGTGCAACCAAGAGCCGCCAGCGCAGCGCAAAGCCGCATCCTCGAAGGCGTCATGAGCCGTGCAGCGGCAAGGCGAAACAAACCGCAAGCTGGCGAGCGGCCCGCACTTCATCTGGTGCCGGAGAATGAACCCGCCGTCCAATGGGTAGAATACCCGCGCATCGAGCCGGGAGCTTACCCGGCGTATTGCAAACGGGCAAAGTGGTACTGGGAACCCGGCTTCAAACGGTGGACCTGCATTCTTCTATTCGACGTTTTGATAGAGGACCAAACTACTTCGCTTGGAACCATTCCGATGTGGTTCAACGGCGGAGCCGGGGAAAGGCCCAAGGCTGGCAGGCGCACACTCTACCTACCGGCATGGGTAAAGGCCAATGGAGGCCCGCCTGCTCGCAAGGATCGTCTTTCCCCATCGGTTTTCGTCCGGCGCATGGCACAGGTGAGAGTCGGGGATACAAAGGGACCGCTGCCCTACTCGGTTGTGCGGCAGATTCTCGAATGGTCCACGGGTACACCAGTCAATCCGTCACACAGTCAAGGAAGGCATCAATGAATCGCCACATAATCAGCAGCTTGGGAAATTCGTTTGTCAACGGATGCGTCAGCTTGAACGCTGTGAGGAAAGGATAGGGCCGGGGATTCGGCCCTTTGCCGGGGTCGAGGTGTAGCACTCACACCCAATCGCACACCAAGGGCGGGCGGCGGCCAAACGCTGCCCGCAAAGGCATTACCTGAATCACCTTCATTTTCCGGGCTGGACTCTGAGGATGATTCGTTGAATATGCGGTAGACACTCTTAGATTGGAGTGTGCTCTGTTGCCGCAAGGAAGTCAATCTGTTTTCAGGATTCGCATAGCGTTCGACATTTCATTGGGCGGTGGTATTCTTCAACGCGGAGGCACGAATATGTCATCGAATTGGGCGGCAGATGCGGCAGGAAGATTACGCAAGAGCCAAGAGACAAAGCGGCAACAAGACGATGTGATGCTTGAGAGGCGTCAACTGCTCAAGGAGCAAGGCCCTAATCTATGGGCACAGGTTCGAGAGTTCTTGAAGACGAAGGTTTTGGAGTTTAACAAGAATTATGGCCAAGTTGTTCTCCGCGCAAAGGACATAAAGGAAGGCGAGTTCGACGTGCAATTCCAGCTTGCGGGGGCTATCAATGAAATGCGGGCTAGATTTGAAGCAACATCTTCCAAGCAAGCTCTGACTTGGACTTATAACGGAGTTATCAACAGAGACGAAAAAGCTGGATCGTGCTCGCTGCAAGTACACCCTCCTGCAACTGTCGCGTTTCAGGACGACACAGGCCCTCTTACACCGGAGGCCGTGGCAGACAAAATGCTAGATGGTTTGATACCGGATTAGATATTTGTACAGACCCCAAAGCCCCGACTGGCATCGGGGCTTTTGTAAAACCTTTGTCTCTCAGAGCGGATATTACCGCAAAGAGGACAAGAGTGCAAATCATAACTAATTCTCCTGCCAGCGTTCCTGCGTTTCGCCGCCGAATTGTGGCGATCTCCCGGCTACTTGCCCGGTATTTATATGTCCTTTACCGCAAAGTGCACGCCTCAGAAAAAGGCTATTTGCGATCTCATTACCTTCCGTTTGAGTCAACCCCCGCTTCGCTACTACGCGAATGTCAATCAGACATACGGACTGCTTGTTCTCGCATTGGGCAGAGAATAGATAAATTGCCATTTCGTTGGATAAGTCCGGTTGGTCCATGCTACGAACGGGATGCCAAAGGCAATTTGATTCCGAATATGCGTACACGTTCTTGCATGTCAGACATGCAAAGTTTTGAGACTCAGCACCCCAAGGCCACGGAGTTTGACTGGGAGGTGTTTCGGATTGGATGGGAGGCGGGAGCAAGATGGTGTGATGGCACTCAGCTTGCAACGCAAACTCTGTGTGAATCAGACCGCGAAGAAAATACATGCAATCCTCCGGACCGCGCAATTATAGGCCATTGAGGGAATCGCCGGATACGCCAGAATTCGCCGGAATGCGCCACTGACCCCCGAAAGCGCCCTGCTGCTGCACGCTTCATTACTAGACCTCACCGCGCCGCCGATGGCCGGGAGTCGTTGCCCTGGTCATGTGGAACATGAGAAGAAGACATTCTTCTCATGGCTGAAAAACACCCGCAGCGGAGGCATCAGTCAAGGCCGCGTCAGCGCCGCGCAGCGGGCGAAGCGAAGCGAAGAGCCTTTACGGATGCCGGAGCGGAGGGTACAGCGCGTAAGCGCGAAAAAGCACGACTCGCCGCGACTTTCAACGAAAAACCACGACTAAAGCCGATTTTCCCTCATAAAGCCAGATAAAGCCTCATCGACCCCGTATCGCCACGGAATGAGGCTTTCTGAGCCTTTTTCCGCCCTGGCTGGCCGCATTTCATTGTGCCGCACATTGCCCCCTTAAAGGTACATAGGTGCGGCAAGATAACTCGCTCGAAAATAACGGGATACAAGAGCAAAACCGCCATTGTGCGTCTGCGCTTTATGTTCCACTACTGCATTTCACCTAACAGACAGCCAACCAGCGCGGCAAGACTCGCCCCCTGCCCCAGCGCTGCCGACCGCTCGCCGCTGGAGAAGATCGGCGACTTTTGGAGATTCTCGGCCACCGCCTCTCCCCGCGCCGACGTTCTCCAGAACTCTCCATGGTTCGCCGTTGTTCGCAGTCATTCGACTGTAGGGAGAACGAGAGACGGCTCATCCGCTTAGGGCGCATCCAAGAATCCATAATGCTGGACAGATCGGGCAGCGGCACGCCCCGCTCCGTTGTCGGGGCGGATTGTGAACGCCGCAACGGTTGTCGCGATGGCAGCCCGGAACCGTCTTGCGAATCCAGCGCGGTCACTCGGTTTTGAAATTGCTCGTGCTTACCGTTGGAGCTGACGCCAAGGGTGCCTCGATTTTGATTTCAAATGCGCTTCCCTTTTGAAAGTGAAATCGCATAGTCTCTTCGTTGCTCTTGGCTGTTGCCGTTTGTCCAAGTTCGACCTCTAAAGTGATGCTGCGAGTGCCAAGGAACTTGGCAACCTGACCAGGGTCCGCGTCAGCCCGTGGATAAAGTTCGGCAAATAGCTGCTGCGCAAGCGCAACAGCATCCCCATGAAGGGTGGGGGACAAATGCGTAATTACCGAGCCGACTTTTCCATCCTTGAAAAATATTTCCCAATAATCTGCTGTAGTGGACGAAGCCTTCTCTTCGACAGACCACACTTCCCATTTTGATTCCGGTCCAACATCAAGATCCTCCTTCGCGAGCTTGTAACGGCTTGCTAGACCGCTCAGGACGACATCGCGAGTCATTCCAATTCCGACCGCAGAAATGTCTGACGGACCCTGATGGATGTCCGCTGATCCATTTCCTTGCGCTTGCCCGTTGTCTTGCGTTCCACCTTGGCTTCCAAGAGTGATTGGAGGCGTCGAGGTCGGCGCAGCATTGTTCGGATTGTTCAATGTCGATCTAATCGCCGTGTTGGCGCATACCTCCGAATTGACGCCACCCGCTACCCACGGCTCGTCATCAGTCTGTTTCACTTTCGTAAATGCTCTCAAGAAATCCAGACCGTGAGGGGTCACATCGAATTCGTACCTGAATTGCCTCGGATGAGCATCCTGCCGCTTGTAATGTTCCATGAATGCCTCCCACGCAATTCCACATTTCCTTTTGTCTACCCCTCGCTTGTTGCAGAGGCTGCTTTCAAGCGGAGGCATTTCGGAAAATGGGAAGACATATTCGATTGATCCCAAATACCGCGCACGGACTGAGGAACTAAGTTCGACATTCCAAACGACGTTTATTGGTGGCCCCTCAGTCTCGATGAACCCGTCCGAAGCGAGGGTCAATTCTGAAGGCAGTTTATACCTTTCCGGCGGGCAGTTCTTGATCCCTTCGGCGATAGCGAGAAGCTGCTCCGCCGCATGTTGCTCGCCAGCGTCCATTTCCCCTATCGGTATTCCAATTGCGGTGGCAGGTTCTTGAAATGCAGCATTGACGGAGGCGTGAGGGATTGTCTGGACGGTGTTTACATTCGCTCCACTTGGGGTTGTAGGCTTTGGCGCGTGGGGCTTCCACGCGGGGTTGTTGCTCGTGTCCGTCCCACCATTGTTTGGTACGCAAATCCAATTCCAATGACTCCTTCCGTTGCTGTCACTAACACATTCCGGCGTAACGTCCTTGCAGCCAATCGGAGGAATTGGCTTGATAGGCCGTATAACACATTGGCCTATTGCCAAGGGAACGGTGGAGCACGTGAGCAGCACAAAAGCCAGTGCGCGATTCATGGGAATTTCCTTTCTTTGCGGCGCGGTTGACCTCAAAACGGCTTGTGAACGCCGTAGCGGTTGCCGGTTCTCCAGTTGTTGTAATGGCCGTTCCTGTGATGGGAATTCGTCGCGCCGGGATACTGGCCACCGTGCGAAGTGGTGTGCTTGCCGTCGCCATAGTATGGACGGCTTGCCGATGAATGACGCGCCGTGCTGTAAGTTTTCGCGTGTGTTCCTGTCCGATACCTGGGAGTGCTTCCATAAGCGGCAGACAGGGATACCATGATGCAAAGCAAGGCCAGCAAAGCTGCAATTCGTTTCATGGGGTATTTTGCCTCCCTTTCTCTTGAACGGATGGAATTGTCATTGCGGGTTCGTCTGGACGGGGTGATCTTCAAACCATTTTCGCGTTCGCTCCTGCGTTTGCAATAAGACCGTCTTGGTAAGGTTGGAAGCGACATTGTCCCGGTCCCCTGAGAATGCCGGAATTGTTGCGGCTCCAAGGCTATACCAAAAATATGCTTCAGCGTAGTCTTGAGGAACCCCCTGCCCGTTAGCGTAAAGCGCTCCAAGGTTACACTGCGAGTAAGCATCCCCTTGCTCAGCGGCTTTCCGAAACCAGATTGCTGCTAAGGCGAAATCCTTTGGAAATGCACCGCCTCCGTCGTCTTTGACCAATCGTTTTCCCACTCCAGGCACATCAACCATTTTCATAATGCCGCCGTGATCATACAAGTCCCCTAAGTCCCTCTGTGCGTCTAAATTGCCTTTCTCGGCTGCCATGCGATACCAAGCGGCGGCCTGAGTATAATCCTGCGGAACACCATGGCCGTAGGCGTATGCTCGCCCAAGCGCATCTTGCGCTCTTGTGCATAGTTCCTCTTTAACCCTCCTAATCCAATCGGGGACGGATGAGTTGCCCTTGCCTTGTTCGGCAACCTTGCGAATCCATACAACTGCCTGCGCATAGTCCTGTGGTACACCTTGACCATTGAAATAGGCGAGTCCGAGGTTGTATTGCGAATTAGCTTCCCCTTGTTCGGCGGCTTTGCGCCACCAGATTGCAGCCTGCGAATAATCTTGGGGCACACCTTGGCCGTTGTAGTAAAGGGAGGCGAGTTCATCTTGCGCATCCGCATCCCCTTGCTCAGCAGCCTTGCGAAACCAGACGGCAGCTTGCGCATAGTCTTTGGGTACTATACCCTGTGCCGATCCATTCACGTACATTTCGCCAAGAACAAGCTGAGCCACTACGTTGCCGTTTTGTGCGGCCAAGAGGTTCCAGCGATGTGACTCTCTCAGATTGCCCAGATTCGCGTAACTGATGGAGATGCGGAACTCCGCATCCGCATCGCCAGCTTTCGCCTTTGCAAGCAAAGCGGGGTCGATACCTTTGCTTTGCGCCCACACCGTGGCAATACATACCAGCATTGCCAAGCCTACCCACAGGTGAAAGATTCGCATTTTCCTCATGTCCATTTCCTCTGCCCCATTGCACGAAGATCATTTTTGCGGCTTCTCGGACTTTTCAATGAACCCTTTCAGGCTCTTTGCACAAGCCTCCGCTGCTTTCTGGAACTGGTTGGACCCAGCCTTGCCTGCTGAGTAAGCGAATACAATCTGCGAAGATCGCGGATCGACAACGGAAATGCTCACGCTGGTTGATCCGAGGGCGGCATGAGCAGCCCTTCGTTCCGCTGCCCTTTGGCTACCCAACTCCCACCCTTGATTCCACGCCTGCTGGTTTGGGCTTTCTCCTTCGTTAACGGTCGCGGTCGCGCTATTGTTGACCACCACGGCTGGAGTGCTCGGTGCATTGTGGCTGACGTTGCTTGTGATGATGTAATCCGCTTTGACTTTGTCAATTACCACGGTTAGCGGAACGTGCATCTTAACGATAGCGGCGGCCAGATATGTTTCGTATCCGCCCATTGGTTCGATGTAAACGGCGGACCCGCTCTTGAGTTGCGGGGCCTGTGCGAACACGCCTGCCGAGAATGTAAGCAGCGCAATGACAACCATTCGATTCATCGGATCGCCCCTTCCGTAATTGATTGTTCGGTAAACCGAACAGTGAGACCAACAATACCGGCAACGATGGGGAAATGGCAATCTCTTTCCCTGTCCGGCTTGGTCGCAGAATCAGCGAGTTGCGGGAAAAGCGCGGCCTGTCGCAGACCCAATTGGCAGATATGGCCGGGATTGGGAGAGCGCACCTGTCGCAGATTGAAAATGGCGCGGTCGCGGCGCGGATCGATACGATCTGTGCGCTGGCGGAAGCGCTGGAAACAACGCTCTCGGAACTGCTGAAAGGACTCTGAGGCTTTGGTTCGGCATTGCACCCAATCCTCGAAATAGCCACTAGTGAACATCGGAACACGGAAGAGAGAATCGCATTTTCATTGTCACTGCGGTTGAGCGGGGTGTTCCTCAAGCCATCTCCGCACCCGCTCCTGCACACGGGATTGATCGGCTTGGGTCAGGTGTGATGCGACCTTGTCTCGTCTTTTGAGAGCCTCCCCCCGATTTTTACGTGTGACCTCTCCTGAAGCAGCAAGGTCCAGCCAGTAATAGGCCTCTACAAAATCTTGAGGGACGCCAACGTCGCCAGCCTGATAGGCCCGACCGAGCATGAATTGGGAATTGAAATGTCCCTGCTCCGCTGCCTTACGAAGCCAGACAATCTCCTGCTCATCGTCCTTTGGAACACCCCAGCCCTCGCTGTAACACGTGGAGATGAAAAACTCGGCATCTGTGTGACCTTGATCCGCAGCTTTCTTAACCCAAGCGAAGGCTTGAGCGGAGTCCTGTGGAACGCCCTGACCAAAGTGATACAGCCCTCCAAGCATGAATTGCGCATCGGGATCGCCCTGCACGGCAGCCTTGTGCCACCAGAACTCCGCTTGTGAATAATCCCGCCGCACACCGTCACCGGAGTAATATGCCTTGCCAAGTTGATATTGCGCCTCTGCCCCTCCTGCCTCTGCTTTGGCGAGCAAGGATGGGTCTATACCTTTGTTCTGGGCTTTCGCCGCAAATAAAGACGGTATACAAGCCCCTGAAGCACACAACAGAATCGCCAGGGCTGCCCACAGACGAAATGATCGTGCTCTTGCTCTCATGTTCTCCTTCTTTCGCTCTTTCCTCCGCAAGGGGTATCTTTGGATCGTCGGTTTTTAGAGAACTTCTTGCACGGCAAGTATTATGGACCTCTGGCTCCTGATGACGCAACCGCGTGTATATTTCGGCATAATCCTGCGCTTTTTAGCCGCTCCAAATTGAGTTTTGAAATTTCAAGAATATTTTCCTGTGCGAGTAATCCTGCGCTTCCTTCACAAATCTTGCGACAATGCGACCCTCACAAACGGCTCGTTGCTTCCGCGATCCCCAATGTGTTGGACAACTGAAAACCACTCCCACGAGGGCCGGGAGACTGCCAGCGAATTGGCCTTGGAATGAATTCGCCGCACCTTGAAGGCTCAGGTGGATCAGGATGCTTATTCCGGCCTCATCGCCGTCCTGCAAGGCTCTCCTACCCCATCGCTGGTTTAATTGCGCCTTGCATTCGGGAGTGACCAGGAAAGCCGTTTGCCGCTTGCAGAGCCTTGTTGCCTCCGGGCTTGCGACGGTGTGAACTGTGTACAAATGTATGTGTCGGTTTCGATGCTCGATTCATGCAAGCATTTGGGAAGTTCAAGCAAGCATCCGATTGTGCTTGCTCATGCGGTGATCCGGCATTGCCGGGAGCTACAATCTAGGAGCGGTCCACAGGAACTAACCTGCGACTGTAGCGGATACTGTAGCGGGTGCCGGTTTAGATGGGGTTGTGCGGGTTGGAAGCGGAGAGCCTTAATCCTTTGAAAATACGAGAGCAGCGCATCGGGTACAAACTGGTATAAATGGCTCTGTAAGGTCTGCAAAACCTTTATGCGCCGGTTCGATCCCGGCCCGCGCCTCCAATTTCTCTCTGTATTGATCTAAATACAAACAGTTCGATTTTGTTCCGCTTTTCGTCCACGTTCGTCTCCAGTAGGCAGTTCATCGCGCTGCTCACGCAGCGGATAGTGGGTGATATTTCTTTCCGTGCTTACAACTTCGGGAGCAGCGAAAGAACCCCTTTGCTGGGGCTGGGAATGACGTGTGCCGCAATCAGGCGTCCGAGGCCTTCCACCTTGGCCTTCCCCGCGTCCACAGCCGCATTCACGGCGGCTACATCCCCTTTGATGAGAACCGTGATATATCCGCCGCCGAGTTTTTCCCGTGCCACCACCTCAACTGCCGCGGTCTTCAGCGCTGTGTCAATCGCCTCGAATACGGCGGTAAAGCCCTGCGTTTCGATGAGACCCAGGGCAAAGTTGGATTGTTCGCTCATAAGATTCTCCGGTATTTGGACTGATGCCTGTTCGATGAGAGAGTTGAAATCCGGCGCTGCTTCATAGGCGGCTCGCGATTGTTCCGATGGCGCCGGTATCACATGCGCGATAACCGGAACCTGCATGGTTCTGGCAGTCTCCTCGGCAGCTCGCGCGGCAGACTCAATATCGCCGATACGCCCATGCAACTTGATGCTGACCCCGGGAGCGTCATTCAACTCGGTCTGCAAGACTCGTACATTGGCGCACTTTTCCATGGCGTCGATAACGACCATGGCCGGCGACCAGCCGCCGATCTCAATCAGGGCGAGCGCCTCGGTCATAACACGCCCCTTTTGTTGAGCTCATGCAGGACTTTGGTGACCACTTGCTCGACCTTATCATGGGCGATATCCCCGGTCCGCACCGGACAGCCGGATGCCGGCCGCTCCACCAGCTCAAAATCCGCCAGAATGCACTGGAGAATGGAACTGAGAACGGCACGGTCGGCGCGCTGCGCGCTGGTTTGGGGCTGCCGTCCGCGGCCGAAGTGGAATCCGCGCAACTCGGCCGCCGCCCGGAAGCCATCCGGGAATTCGAAGGGGCTCAGCATGGCGTCGAATAGTTCCAGTATGCGGAACTGCCATTGCATGGCGGCGGCATGGTCCCCGGAGGTATACAGATCGAACATGCGGCGAGTAATCTCCGGCACCACGTTGCTGGACGCATGGGTGCCACCGTCGCAGCCGATCATCAGCATGGGAACCAAAACAGCTTCCCAGCCAGTGAGGAAGCTGAAATCCGGACGCTGTGGGCGCACTGCCGTAATCATGCGCATCATAAAGGCGAGATCTCCGGATGAATCCTTGATGCCGATCACCCTGGGGAACTCATCCGCCAGGCGACGGATGGTGGGCACGTCGATGGGGCTGGCGTACATGGGAATGTTATATAAAGTAATGTCGATAGGCGAGTTGCGGGCAATCTCGGCAAAGTAAGCGTACACGGATTCCGGAGTCAGCTTGTAATAGAACGGCGCCACGATGGCGACCGCCCTTGCGCCCATTTCCGCGTATGCTTCACATGCGGAAAGCGTCTCCTTCACATTCGCTTCCGCGGCCCCGGCGAGAATCGGAACGCGGCCACCGGCCTCTTCCGCCACCACCTGCACGATCCGGCGCCGCTCTTCCGGCGTAAATCGCGTAAACTCTCCTGTCGAACCGTTGGGGTACAAGCCATGAACGCCGCGTTCGATCAACCAGGCGACGAAGCGGCGGAATTCCTGCTCGTTCAGCTGATCCCGTTCATCCAGCGGGACCAGAAGCGGCGTGAAAATTCCTTTCAATTTCTTCGATTCGTCAGCATACATGGCAGGCACCAGGCTTCATATGATGGTGTTGCAATTAATATTACTCCAGATCGCGTTGGGCGGAACGCTTCCTTGTTGTAAAGAATAAACTTGACAGCTCAGAATTGCGTCCTGTATGACAGTACCGAAAACTGCAGCGGAGAATCATCCATGACCATGACATACGAGATAAACCGCCGGGACGTCCTGAAGACGCTCGGTGCCGTCACAGCGGGAATTGCACTGTCACGCGCTGGATTTGCAGCGCCACCCGCAGGCCCTGAAACCAAGCCATTTCGAGGACTCTTTCCCATCGGCTCGACCCCGTTTACCGAGGACGATAAGCTGGACCTCGAATGCCTGTCGAACGAGGTCAAGTTCTGCAACCGCGCATCGGTTCCCGGCTTTATCTGGCCGCAGATCGCCAGCGGCTGGTCGACCATGTCCGCGAGCGAGCGTTTTGCCGGGGCGGAGGCGATTCTGGCGGCGGGAAAGGGCGGCAAGACCGCATTGGTCATCGGGGTGCAAACCCAGAACAACGATCTGCCGGGCGCAATCGCCTTCGCCCAACATGCCGCCAAAAACGGCGCCGACGCCATCTGCTCGCTCCCTCCCGAGGGAAACGATGCGGCGCTGCTCAGTTATTACAAGGCTATCGGCAATGCAACGGACCTTCCTTTGTTCGTCCAGACCATTGGCAATGTTTCCGTGGATGTGCTAGTGGAGATGTTCCACTCCATCCCCACTATGCGCGTGGTGAAGGATGAGGCCGGCGATCCGCTGATGCGCGTCACTGAGATTCGCAAGAGAACGGACGACAAGATCGGCGTCTTTGCCGGCAAAGGCGTTCGCCTGATGATCGAGGAGATGCAGCTGGGATTTGCGGGGTACTGTCCCACTGTCGGACTCGCGGATGTCTTCCAGCAGGCCTACGAACTTTACCAGGCAGGCAAGCCGCGGGAGGCCTTCGATATGTTCGGCAGAATACTGGCCTTTGATTCCATCACGCACGCCGAGCAATATCTGATGGTGGCGCGCGGAATCTTCAAGGAGAACACCAAATCCCGGCACATGCCCGGAATGGGCGACCCGAATAGCAAACCACCGGCTCCGCTGACGGAAAGCGAGAAGAAAGCCGTTCTCCAGGCGCTCGACACCTATCTGAAGCCTTATCTGCGCGGCTAAATGAAATATTGGCAGCGCAAGCACGAGCATCCTCAAGTGTAATTTTGACTTCCAAGCCCACCGGCTGAGGAGTTGTAATTGAGTAGACCTCTCCGCTCTGCAGGTCAGCGCCGATTGCAAATACCGGCAATGGCATTCGCATGGGTTGCCGCGGCTTTGCCGGTTTGCGCGCAAGGCGCATACAACATTCCTTCTGCGCCTGCGCAGGAGGCTCCAAAGCAGTTTACAAGAGTCTGCACTCTGTGCCATGGCGGCGATGCGCGAGGAACGGACCGCGCGCCATCCCTGGTGAACTCTGACAAGCTCCGCAATATGCCCGTCACGGAGATGGCCGATCTTATCCGCAAAGGCAAGGGCAGGATGCCGGCTTTCCCACTGCCTTCGGCTGAGATGGATGAGATGACTCGATACATGAGGTTTCTCAATCCGGTCGAAACGGAGACTGCCGTTGAAGGCGATTCAAAGGCGGGCGAGCGCATCTTCTTTGGCGGCGGGCAGTGTTCCACCTGTCACATGGTTCGAGGCCGGGGGAGTTCAAATGGACCGGAGCTATCCAGCGTGGGGCGCAGGCTGAAGCTGGCGGAGTTGAATGAGTCGCTGACCGACCCGGACGCCCGGATTGCCGATGGCTGGGGAACGGTGGAGGCGCTCCTCAACGACGGAAGCAGGTTGCGAGGCTTTGCACGAGCACAGGGCAGCCATGATCTTGTCTTGCAAACGGAAGACGGAAAACTGCACCTGCTGCTGGACAGCGAATATAACTCGCTGTCCGCGGATAAACACTCCGCGATGCCCGTGTATAAAGGAACGGAAAAAGAGCATCGCGATCTTATCGCATTCCTGAGCAGTTTGAACGGAGCCGGGGCGGGACCGCTTACCGAGCCACAGACGCCTGTTACCTCCGCGGAGATGGAGGAGATTGCCCATCCGAAGAAGGGAGATTGGCCGAGTTACAACGGCAGGCTCGACGGCAATCGATATAGCAACCTGGATCAGGTGAATCTCTCGAATGTAGCCCGGCTCCATTTGCAGTGGAGCTACCCGATTTTTTTCAATGGCCTGGAGACGACTCCGGTGGTTGTGGACGGAGTGATGTATGCAACGGGCAACAATCAGGTCTATGCACTCAGCGGCAAAACCGGGCGCGAGATCTGGCGGTATGAGCGGCCAAAGAGCACGGGATCAGCGATTGCCGGCGACGCTGCCATCGGCGTCAATAGGGGTGTGGCCGTGCTGGGTAACCGCATCTTCTATCTCACCGACAATGCTCATCTGATCGCGCTTGATCGCCTCACCGGCGCTCTCGTCTGGGACGTGGATACGCCGGAGGGCGCAAAGGGACTTTATGGCGGCACCTCGGCGCCCCTGGTTGTGGGCGACCTTGTCATCACCGGCGTCAGTGGAGGCGACAATGGGATTCGCGGATACGTCGCGGCATACAAAGCTGCAACGGGAGAGCTTGCGTGGAAGCTCTATACCATTCCACAACCGGGGGATACAGGACCAGCCGCGGAGACCTGGAAAGGCTCGGCCCTCGCGCTGGGCGGCGGAGCAACCTGGCTGACGGGCAGCGCGGATGCGGAAGCGAATGTGCTGTACTGGGCCGCCGGCAACCCGCATCCGGATACGGACGGCGATGAGAGAATCGGCGCCAACCTTTATACCAACAGCGATCTGGCCATCGATGTAAAGACCGGCAAGATGCTCTGGTACTACCAGTTCACACCGCATGATCTGCACGACTGGGACGCCAATGAGCCGATTGTGCTGGTGGATGCGAAGTGGCGCGGCCAGGATCGCAAGCTGCTGTTGCATGCCAACCGCAATGGCTTCTTCTATGTTTTGGACCGGAGCACCGGCAAGCCGCTGCTGGCAACCAGGATGGTAAGGAAGCTGGATTGGGCCAGCGGAATCAGCGAGGAAACCTGGACGCCGCAACTGCTTCCCTCCAACGAAACCACGGTGCAGGGATCGGTGACCTGCCCGGCGGTTCGCGGCGCCACCAACTGGTACGCAACGGCCTGGAATCCTGCCACGCATCTGTATTACGTGATGACGGTGGAGGACTGCGGCATCTACGTCAAGGCGCCGGATGCGGGCTATCGCCGCTACAGCAATCCCGCCGATCCCGCGCAGAAGATTCTTCGCGCCTTCGACATCGAAACTGGTAAAGTGGTTTGGCAGATTGTTTTGCCCGGGCCGATGCAATCAAACTACTCCGGCGTCTTATCGACCGCTGGAGGCTTGTTGTTTTTCGGCGAAAGCAGCGGAGGCTTCGCCGCCGTGGACGCGAGCACCGGGAAGTATCTTTGGCATTTTGAGACCAATCATGCGATCAGAGCCTCGCCGATGACCTATGCAATTGACGGCAGGCAGTATATCGCCATCGCTTCGGGAGCTAACATACTGTCGTTTGCTCTGCCGATGTAGTTTCTGAACTCAGAAATCTCTACGCAGGAACAGGAGAATGAAATGAATACAACAACATCACGACGCGGTTTTCTGGCCGGCACAACTGGATTTGCGGCGGCCGGCCTCGCCACTCTCGCTAATCCCATCGCAGCCGCGGCCCAGTCTGTCGGAGTAAAGTCCGGCGACCTTCCCGATCTGACCATCAAGGAAGTGAAGGTCTATGTCGCCGACATCAGCAAGATGCATCGCCTGAATAGCTCGGAGACGGGCGAGATCATCTCGGTGGTCACCAACAGCGGCATCGAGGGCAATTACACCATCGGCGACCGCAGCATCACCCCGGGATGGCTGCAATGGGCCAAGCCGGTTCTGGTCGGCAAAAGCATCGTCGATCTGCTGCCGGTGATTACCTCGACAACCGGCATGAAAGGGTCGGCGGGATTTAACACGCGGCCTTCCCGGATGGCTCCTCCGCCGGGAAGGGGCCCCACCGGCATCGGAATGCCTGCGCCCCTTGGCGGCCCGGCCGCGCAAGGCCCAGGGCAGTTTGCTCGCGGCGGCGGCTCGTGGCCGAACTACTACACCGCCGCGGCCGATGTCTGCATGTGGGATATTCTAGGCAAAGCCGTCAACCGGCCCATCTATAAAATTTTGTCAGGCGGCACTCCCACCAAGGACCGCATCATGGCCTATGCCAGCTCGCAGCATCTGCCCACCGTGGAAGACTATGTGCCCGATGCGCTGAAGGCCAAGAGCCTCGGATACAAGGCCTACAAGGTACATCCCGGCAGTGGCCAACACGCCCAGGGACCGCCCATTCCCAGCTATATCGGGCACATGGAGGAGCTGCGCGAGATTCGCAAGGCGGTGGGCGACGAATTCGTCCTGATGCACGATCCGGTGCAGCAATATAACCGCTACGAAGCCATGACGGTTGGCCGCCTGCTGGATGAACTGGACTATTTGTGGTTCGAGGATCCGGTTCGCTCTACCGATCAGGAAGGTCTGATCGAACTGTGCAAAGCCCTGAACCTTGCCATCCATGTCGGCGAGTTTCTTTACTCCATTGCGGACTTCGCCGAGTACATCAAGCGCGATGCGCTGGATGTGGTTCGCCTGATTGCCGACAACGTGGGCGGAATCTCCGGCTCCATGCGCGTGGGCCTGCTGGCCGATGCGCACGGATTGGAGTGCACGCCGCACAACTGGGGCAATGTTCCGGATATGGCGCTGCACTTCCATGTGGAGCTAGCGCTGCCCAACTCATATTGGTTTGAGATGCCCTTCCCGGCCGAGTATGCAGACCGTCCCTATTACAAGGACAAATTCCGCATCGACGCCGACGGCTATGTGGCTGCTCCAACCGCTCCGGGGCTGGGCTATCCGATGGACATGGACGCGCTGGATAAGATGCTCATTCGCGTCGACCGCTGATAGAGTCAGCAATCACGGAGGCTCATCGATGTTTCGATCCCGTTTCCTGCTCTGCTTTTTGTTCCTGATGTTATCTCCGGCCGGCGCCTTGGAACGGCCGGAGGTAACCTTCAAGGTCTTCCAGTTTCCGCCGGATCAGATTCCGCGCATCGACGGCAACACGGATGATTGGGCGATGGTGCCTGACAGTTATGCCATCGGCATGGATCAACTGGAGGATACCGAGGCGCCGGGCGGGCATGGCTCTTATGATCCGAAAGAGATCAACGTCAAAGTGAAGGTGGGCTGGGTCAAGGGGTTGAACCGGCTCTATTTTCTCTATGAAGCCGACAAAAAACACTGGGATTTCGCCCGCCCCGACCTGCACAACGACATCTTTGAAGTCGTGGTAGATGGCGATTTATCGGGCGGTCCACTGATTGACATTTACCACCGGGATGTGTGGACCAAGCAGGCGGTGGGCGATATGGCCACCATCGACCCGCGCATCAGCAGCTCGGACGCTTACTTCTCCTATCAGGGGAACCACGCGCAGAACTACCACATCTTCACGCCGGCCGAGGGCAAGGACTGGACGATGGACTGGGGTTGCGCCCAGTACACCAAGGAACTGCCCTACGCCAATCACGCGCTCAAATACAACTTCAAGCCCGGCGAAGGCGGCAAGCTGGTGCTGGAGTTCTACATCACTCCATTCGACTACGCCGGATGCGAAGGCCCTGAGCGGTCGGTGGAATCCGTGCTGACGGAGAATAAGCTGATCGGGCTTTCATGGGCGGTGATCGACTACATCGATCCGAACCTGAACAAGCGGCATTTCTGGAATCTCTCTCATAAACAAACCTTCTTCGGAAACGCATCCGATCTGGTCGGATTCCGCCTGATGCCGCTGGAGCCGCAATTCCGCAAGCCCATCGACGCGCAGTGGTCCTTCAAAATCGTCGATATGGACCGGCGGATCGTGGCCTTCAAAGATAATTCGGTGGGAGAGATTACATCGTGGAAGTGGGATTTCGGCGATGGAACGACTTCGACTGAGCAGAATCCCATTCACCAATATAAGGAAACTCACGGCCGGGAGGGTATTTACACTGTGATTCTTTACGTCACCGGGCCGGCAGGAAGTTCGCGCATGGCCAAGGTGTGGGATGTGCACGTCAGGGGCTAGGCCTGCCAGCAAGCGGAAGGAATGAACGTGAAATCGGACCACTGGAAACAGAATCTTCCGCCCATCCGCTATCTGTTAGTGCTCTGGCTGTTTGTTTTGAGCGCGGTGGCCTACCTGGACCGGACGAATATCTCGATTGCCGGTCTTCATATCGGCCGTGAGTTTGCGGTTGACAATGTGCATCTGGGCCGCGTCTTCAGCGCATTTCTCATCGGTTACGCCGCCTTTCAAGTCCCGGTGGGGCTGCTTGCCCGTCGGCTCGGCCCACGCCTCATCTTAGGTCTGGGCTTCGCCTGGTGCAGCGTCTTCGCAATCCTGATGACGCTTGTTTCTCCCACGATGCGCGGCGCGCTGTTGATTCTGGCGCTGGTGCGCTTTGGCCTGGGCGCCGGCGAGGCCGCCATGTATCCGGCAGCCAGTCAATTCGTCGAGCGCTGGTTTCCCGTGAGCGAGCGCGGCAAGGCCAATGGGCTGATCTTTGCGGGGATCGGCATCGGCGCCGGCCTGACGCCTCCGCTGGTCACGGCGATTATTCTGCGTTACGGATGGCGGGCCTCCTTCTGGTTCAGCGCTCTTGCCTGCGCAACGGCGGGCCTGGTGTGGTACCTTGCCGCCCGGGATACCCCCGAAGAACACCCCCTGGTGAGTGACGCGGAAAAGGTACTCATCAGCCAGCAACGGGATCTACGCGCTCCATCCGGCGCATCAGGCGGCGCCGTGCAGAGCAGCAAGCCCGCGGTGCCCTGGGCAAAGATCTTCAGCAGCAAGGCGGTGTATGCCCTGACCCTGAGTTATTTCGCCTTCGGTTATATTGCCTGGATATTCTTCGCGTGGTTTTACATCTACATGGCGCAGGTGCGAGGGCTTAACCTCAAGGCCAGCGCGGCCTTCTCCATGTTGCCTTTCATCGCAATGACGGTTGGCTGCCTGGGGGGAGGCGTACTCAGCGATTGGATCGCAACCCGTTATGGCCTGCGCATGGGGCGCTGCCTCTTGCCCGCTCTCTCTCTTGCGGCTACGGCAGTTCTTCTGGTGCTCGGATCGCGGGCGCACAGCGCTGCCGCCGCCGGGGTGATGCTGGCTTGCGGCGCGGGGGTCTTATACATCTCGCAAAGCGGCTTCTGGGCGGTTTCGGCCGACATCGCCGGGGAGCACGTCGGCGTGGTCTCCGGCATCATGAATATGGGCGGGCAGGCCGGCGGAGCTTGCACGGCGGCGCTCACTCCGCTGATTGCAGCCCACTTTGGTTGGGAGATGCCGTTTGTGACCGCTGCCTTGATAGCGGCGCTCGGCGCGGCGGCATGGATGGCCATTAATCCGACCAGAATGGTCGCCAATCCGGCGTCGAGTAGATAAGGAGACCGTCTGTAAGCTGTTGATTTTATGGCCGGGCTGAAAGGCGGCTTCTCGAAGACAGTCCTACCAGGTTCACCATAGTACTCAACACAAAAAGAAAGAGTACAAAATATTGACCATGCTGAGGCAATGGGATATATACTGGCGCGGAGCCGGAAAGAAAAAATGGAAGATCTGGGTCGTCTTATCCAGCGGCTGACAAGGATCGATGCAGAGAGGTTTCGAGATCATGACAAACGACTGTTACAATTCGCGCAGGAATTTTCTGAAGACTTCCGTGCTTGGAGGCGCTGCCGCCGCGGCGGCTATGCGTTTTCCCTCGGCACATGCCGCAACAACCACTCCCGCTTCCGCCGCCGCAGGCAGCGCCACCAGCCGTGTCTCGCTGGCCACAGGCGATGATCGCGCCAACATAGCATTCAAGTCGCTGGAGCCTTTCAAGAAGGAGATTGCGGCGGCCATCGGCAACAAGCGGGTCATCCTCAAGCCCAATAACGTCATCATCAACGTCCCGCTCTGCGCCAGTCACGCAGACAATCTGGAAGGCATTCTGGAATTTCTGAAGTCCATCGGCAAAACGAACGTCGTAATCGCCGAGTCGCCGGCCAACGGCTCGTGCATGGAGAGTTTCTCCAACTATGGCTACAACAAATTTGTGGACAAATACGGCGTCAAGCTGGCCAACCTCGACGAAGATAAGTTCGACATTGTCTACTGCGTTGACGAAAAGGACTTTCAACCCAAGGTCTGCCGCATGTCGAAACTGATGTCTGGACAGGACGACTTCGTCATCTCCGCGGCCAAGCTAAAGACGCATGACCTGGTGGGCATCACGCTCTCGCTGAAGAATGTCGTTGTCGGCGCGGCAATCAAGGACAATAACGGCGCCAGAGGCTCTCGGAACGACAAACGCCTCACCCATGGAGGCGGCGCCCATGGCATCAATTACAACCTCTTTGCCCTCTCCGCCAAGTACCACCCGGACCTGGCGGTGATCGATGGGTACGAAGGCATGGAAGGCACAGGCCCGGTGCATGGCACGCCGGTTGACCAGAAGGTCTGCATCGCCAGCCTGGATTGGCTGGCCGCCGACATCGTAGGAGCGCAACTGATGGGCGTGGACTTCAACAAGATCGGCTACCTGAAATACTCCGCCGATGCAGGTGACCGGGGCCAGGGCGATTTGAGCAAGATTGAGATCGTCGGACCGCCGATCAAAGACTACGCGAAGAGCTATCAACTGCCCAGGAACTGGGACCAGATTCAGAATTGGCAGAAACCGACAAATATCGTCTGACGATTTGTATTTCAGGCGGCAAACTCTCTGGCAATAACCGGCTCGAGCAAAACCACGATGGGTACGCCCATCGTGGTTTTGCTTTATCAGGGCTAAGAAGGCGGAATACTCCTCGCCTTGTAGTCCCACTCCCTGCGATAGGGCATATCGACGTAGCTGTTCGCGACCTCGTCGTTGGTGAATCTCATGGCCTTCGCGTCCCAAAGCAGAACCTTGGAGGTACGCCAATAGCGGGGGGCATTTACGCCGGCGCCTGCTACAGGCGCTGGCGCAGGGACGTGCACATGGCCATCGCTGGAGGCGGGAATCCAAACCACCGCGGAGTCAGACCGGCTGTTTTGACCCCATCCCGCTCCGCTGCGCGCTCCGGGCGTGCTGTAGCGGCGCTCCGCCAGAGTTCCGAGCAAGGCGAATTCCGTAAGTCCGCAGGCGTATTCCACCGGCGTCATCGACTTCTTGCCGGCCTTGCACATGCGCACCCACTCGGCGTAATGATCCACTCTCTCGCAGCGAGGCAAGGTTGCTTCTGGTTGCTTGAAGTCCTTGAAACGGCTCTCCGGCAGTAGCTGGCCGCCGGGGAGCCCGCGCCGCGGCTGACCCAGAGTATGGTCCGGCAACCACGGGCTTCCCCCATAGAACGCGGAAACCAGAACGCCATCCTCGCCAATGAACATGATTCCCCTGCCCGGCATCCCCATGTCGGCAGGCATGCTGAGGGGCCGTGGCGGCTGCAGGCCGCCATCATAGAAGTAGGCCATCATCTCCGGGTGTTTGCCGCGAGCCGGAAAGTGCCACTGGATGTAGTTGGCGATACTGGAGCACTCGCTGTTTTCGACGACGCCCGCGAGCGAGAAGGCCTGGGAGGCATCGGCCGCCACCCAGTCCGGCGCATCCATCTCCAGTTCGTCGTGAAAGATATGCAGCGCATGGCAAGCCACGTCGCCCACGTTGCCTGTGCCGAAATCCCACCAGGGCCGCCAGTTTCCATAGTGATAGATCTTGTGGTAAGGCCGCGCCGGAGATGGACCGCACCATTGGTCCCAGTCCATCCCCGGAGGCGGCGTCTGGGCCTCAGTTGGCCTCGCCAATCCGCTGGGACTGTGCGTTCCGGTCCAGAAGTGCACTTCGCGGATCGGGCCGATGGCCCCGCTCAACAGCAACTCCGTTGTGGCCCGCGACGGAGAGGCACAGGCATCCTGAATGCTCGCCTTGGTGGTCACCCTGGAGGCGAAGCAGGCGGCCTTCACCCGTCTGGCCTCGGCGATGGTGCGCGTAATCGGCTTGGCGCAGTATATATGCTTGTTCATTGCCAGGCCCGCCAGCACCAGGTGAGAATGCCAGTGGTCCGGCGTGGCCACGATCAGCGCGTCGAAGTTCTTTTCTTCCTTGTCGAACATCTGCCGGAAGTCTTTGTAAAGCCTTGCCTTGGGATAGAGCTTGAAGGCCGGTGCCGAGAATTCATGGTCCAGGTCGCAGAGCGCGACGATCTCTTCGTCCTTGCATCCGGCCACGTAGTCCTGGCCCACGCCGCCCACGCCCACGCAGGCAATCCGCAGCTTCTGGCCCGGAACGGGGTCATTAGCAGTTCCCGCCGCCAAGTGAGGAGCCGCCAGAGCCGCCAGGCCGCCGGCAATCGCCGTGCGGCGCGTGATTGCCCCACCAGTTGATTGCTTCAAATCCATGAGAATGTTCTCCTTACCTTCTGTATAAATATATTCCCGGAAGGCACTGTCCTAACTGTGTCGGCCGGGTGTATAGTTTCGGTAACCGAAATTCCAAATATACATTGCGTTGAATTTATAAAGTCAACGCAAGGAATCAGGAGGCACAGGAGCATGGCCCTAAGCGCAGGATCTATTCCGATGCGATGGCCAGCCGGTCCCTTGGAGATCGCGCGCCGGAAGAACACAAAGGGGTTTTCGGCGGATACGGCTGAGGTGCTACGCAACTGGCTTGACCCGGCCTCACTGGCAGTTGTGCAAGGCACGCCGGTCAATTGCCTGGTGATCAGCTGGGCCGCGGGCCTGCCGGAAGATGCCGAGCAACAACAGGCGCTCAAGCCGCTGATCGAGAAGGGCAAGCAGGCCGGACTCGACTTTGTCGGACTGATTGAAGGGGATGCGAACCGGACAGCGGCCATTGCGGCAGCCCAGTCGGCAGGTCTTTCCGCTGTCGCGCTGGAAGGCGAGCCGCCCGAAAAAGCCGGCATTCCTGTTATTCCGCGCAATGGGCATGCCCACATGCAATGGACAGCGAACTCCCCTATCGTGGGTGTCTCGGACGGCAAATGGCCCGGGATTCCGCAAGAGATGATGCCGGCCGGCGGCCCGACGAATCTGCCATGGGTCGATTCCAACGGCGCGTTCATCCAAATTGCGCGGGCGCTGGAGCCCGACAAAAGCGTTTGGATCGAATTTGAAGCGCCACAAGCGCCCCAGCCTGCCGAAGCATACATGCTGGCCGTGGCAGATCCCGCGAGCTACGGGGCAAGATGGGTGATATCGCTGGACGATGCGTTGCGCGCGGACCTGACCGCGAAGAAACAACCGGCCGTCGATACCTGGAACAAAGTCACTGGCATGGCGGCCTTCATTGAGCAGCACAAACCGGCCAGGACCTATCAGCCGGCGGGTGCGCTGGCCGTGGTGTCAAATTTCGCCGGGCCCGACTGGTTCCCTGGCGAGGAGACGGTCAACCTGCTTCCCCGGCTCCGCGAGCCGTTCCGGGTAATAGCACGGTCGCGGGCAGAGGGCGCCTCCTTCGCCGGCCTACAGGCGATCTTCTATGTCGATCAGGAGCCGCCGGGCCCCCAATTGCGCGAGAAGCTGATTGCTTTTGCGAAGGCTGGCGGCACCCTTTTCGTGCCTTCCAAATGGCCAAATCCGGAGGGACCGCCCGTACAGGCCGAACCGTATCTTCTTTTCAGCTTGCGTGCCCTGGGCAAAGGCCGCCTGGCAGTTTGCAAGGAAGATCACCCCAATACCTACGATACGGTGGCAGACATTCAAAACATCATCAGTCACCGCAACGATTTGCTGCGCCTGTATAACGCTTCGTCGATGAATTTCTTTTACCAGACCTCCGCTCAAGGCAGGCAGGGAGTGCTCCACCTGTTGAACTACTCGCGCCGGCCGGCGAGCGATGGGCCTCTCTTTTACGTGAAGGAGCCTTATAAGTCTGCCCACCTGGTGAGTCCGGAGCTTGCCTCGCCCGTCGAGCTGCAATGGACTCCACAGGAAGCGGGCGGGGCGGAATTAGCCCTACCGAAGATTTCCGTGTATGGCGCCATCGAGTTGGGAAGCTAGGAGGCGAAGGAGACCGCCATGAATCGAGATTTGACCAGAAGAGATGTGTTGCTTGGCGCAGGCGCCTTGCTCGCGCTGCCTGCATTGCCTGCATGGAGCATAGCCAGCGCCCCGCCATCAGGCCGGGTAGCCGTGGCCAAATGCAAAACCTATGGCCCCGAGCTGCTCCCCGCAATGGAGACGATGTTCGATCAACTGGGCGGCCTGGACAAGCTGGTGAAGGGAAAGACAGTCGCGATCAAGATTAACCTCATCGGCGTCCGGTCGCAGCGTTTAGGTACCGCTTTGATGGAGGATACGTTCTGGACCAATCCTCGCGTGATCGGGGCGGTGGTGCACCTGATGGGCAATGCTGGCGCCAGCAGGATTCGGGTGGTCGAAGGCCCCTGGTCAACCCCCGAGACCCTGGAAGAGGTCATGTTGTCCATGAACTGGAAGCCGCAGGATATCCTGAGTGCCGCCAAAAATGTTGAATTCGAGAACACCAATTACCTGGGCCGGGGAAAGAAATACTCGCGGTTCATGGTGCCGGGCGGGGGCCTGATCTATCCCGGTTACGACCTGAACCATTCCTATGAGGATTGCGATGTCTTCGTCTCCCTCGCCAAGATGAAAGAACACGCGGCCACGGGCGTCACCCTGTCGATGAAGAACGTCTACGGAGCCACGCCCATCACGATTTACGGCGAAGGCGCCGGGGTAGACGAACCGAGCATACGCCCTCACGGCGGCCGCGGCGGGGTCTTTCACTTTGCGCGCCGCATGCCCTCCAAGAGCGCGCCACAGCAGATCGATCTCAGCTTGCCCAAGGACGCCGGTTACAGGATTCCGCGCATCACAGCCGAACTGTGCTCCGCGCGGCCGATTCACTTGGCGATCATCGACGGCGTGAAGACCGCTACCGGCGCGGAGACCAATTACGGAAGTCCAAACCGGCCGCAGGCGGCAATCAACCCCGGAGTGCTGATTGCCGGGACAAATTGCGTGGCTACCGATGCGGTGGCGATGGCGGTGATGGGCTTCGATCCCATGGCCATTCGTGGAACGGCTCCGTTCGTCAATTCGGACAGCACGGCGCAGCTCGGTGAAGGACTGGGAATCGGTCTGCGCGACCTCAGCAAGAACGAGGTCGCCGGAGCTCCCATCGCGGAGGTCGTCTTCAGTTACAGCGCGGTCCGCGATAAGATACTGGCCGCGTCGAAGAAGGCGTGAAGGGTAGCCGTGCCGGAGATTCGCTCTGGGCTGCCGGAACTGTTCAAAACAACGGAGTACTTTGACGCCATGGGCGCCACGTACTCCGTTGTTCTTTATGGGCATAACCGGGCAGAGATGGATGCGGCGATCAACGCCGCCTTCGCCGAGGCCGGGCGTATCGACGCCTTGCTCTCCAACTACAGGGCTGAAAGCGAATGGAGCGAGATGAACCGCCGCGCAGCCCAGGAGCCAGTCACAGTTTCGCTGGAGCTCTTTCAGTTGCTTTCGGCGTGCCTCGCATACAGCCGGAAGAGCGAAGGAGCCTTTGATATTGCGGTGGGGCCGCTAATGAAACTGTGGGGCTTTTACAAAGGCTCTGGCCGGCTGCCCAGCCGTGAGGAGGTGGCCTCCGTCCTTCCCAACGTGGGTTACCGCCATATTCACCTCAACGCGAACGAACAAACTGTGCGGTTTGACCGCACCGGAGTGGAATTGGACCCTGGCGGAATCGGCAAGGGCTACGCCGTGGATTGCATGGTGAATGTTTTGCGGCAGCTAGGTTTTCAGATCGCTATGGTGGCGGGCTCGGACAGCACGATTTATGGGATGGGCGCTCCTCCTACGGAGCCAAAGGGCTGGCGAGTGGGCATCAAAGACCCGCGCAACGCCCGCCAGATGATGGCCGAGGTCTTCCTGAAGGATATGTCGATGTCCACTTCCGGCAGCTACGAGAAGTTCTTCCGCGCCGAGGGACGCGCCTACGCTCATATCATGGATCCGCGGACGGGATTCTCGGCGCAAGAGAACGGATCGGTTTCGGTGATCGCGCCGCGCACCATCGACAGCGAGGCGTGGGCCAAACCATACTTCGTCAACGGCCGCCAGTGGGCTGCAAGTCACAAGCCGGATGAATTTCGCGTCTTCTTCTGCGAAGACCGGACGGAACAACCATGCGCGTGGCTTTCTTGACCTGCGCCGTGCACCTGCGCCGGTCTGCTCTATACCATGCGCAGAGTGATAATATTTTCACGACCTTCCTAAACTGTGTAAACCGGTGTCACGGTAGCAAAAGGAGATTCCATGACTCTGCCGCACCTGTACGGAACAGCATTGGCGCTCACGATTCTGACCATGCTTTGCTGGGGATCATGGGCCAACGTACTCAAGATCGCCAAGGGCTGGCGCTTTGAACTTCTCTACTACGACTATTCCATCGGAGTGGCGCTGGCCGCCCTGCTGGCCGGGCTGACCTTCGGCACCTGGGGGTCTGACGGAATAGGCTTCAAGGATGATCTGGCGCACGCGGGCAACATGAATATCCTCAGCGGCTTCGCGGGCGGGGTCATCTTCAACCTCTCCAACATCCTGGTGATAGGGGCCGTCTCCGTGGCGGGAATGGGAGTAGCGTTCCCCATCGGCGTGGGGCTGGCTCTGGTGGTGGGAGTGATCTGGAGCTACCATGTCAACGCTCAGGGGAATCCGTGGTTGTTGTGCCTGGGTGTTGCCTTGATCGTGTCAGCTATCATCGTGGACGCCATCGCCTATCGCGCCCACGCCGTCAGCCAGAGCGTTCCCGGCGACAAGACGGACGCCGCGGCGAAACGGGCTGCCACCTGGAAAGGCATCCGGCTGAGCGCCATCGGTGGCGTTTTGATGGGCATGTTCTACCCGCTGGTGGAGATCGGCAAATCGGGCGAGAAGGGACTTGGCCCTTACGCGGTCGCGTTTGTCTTTGGCCTGGGCGTTCTGGCTTCGGTTTTTGTCTACAACCTCTATTTTTTAAGATTTCCCATCGCGGGTCCGCGGCTGAGATTTACGGATTACCTGAAAGGCAGCCGGTGGTGGCATTTTCTCGGCATCGTGGGCGGCATGATGTGGATGATTGGTTCGCTCTCAAACTTCGTGGCAGCCAGCGTAGTGGGACCGGCAATCAGTTACGCCCTCGGGCAAGGCTCCACGATGGTGGGAGCGCTTTGGGGCGTCCTGGTGTGGAAAGAGTTTGCGGGAGGCGGTAAGCGAGTGAACTGGCTTCTGACATTGATGTTCGTACTCTTTATTGCCGGCCTTGGCGTGGTTTCCATCGCGAAGAGCTAGATTACGCGCCAGTCATTCAGGAAGACCTTCTTGGGAGAGATCGTGTGGAACCACTGCTGCTCGGCCTCGATGCCGGAACCAGTTCGGTAAAAGCCGTCCTGCTGGACCTCGGCGGAAACCTCTGCGCTTCCAGCAGTGCGGAATATCCGCTTCATCACCTTCGCTCCGGATGGGTGGAGCAAGACCCGGAAGACTGGTGGCAGGCAACAGGCAAGGCAATTCGCGAGGTGCTGGCGAAGGTTGAGCATGGGCCGGAAAGGATTATCGGGCTGGCCATCAGTTCCCAGGCGCCCACGCTCTTGCCGCTGGACAGCTCCGGGCGGCCTCTGCGCCCCGCGATCATCTGGATGGACCGCCGCGCTGAAGCCGAATCAGTGCGCCTGACCGAAGTGCTGGGGGCGGAGGAAATTCATCGTATCACCGGCAACCGTCCCGACGCCTTCTACGTAGCCGCGCGCCTGCTCTGGTTGCGCAATCACGAACCAGAGATTCTGAAGCAAACCTGGAAGTTCGCTCAGGTGAACGGTTACCTCAACTACCGGCTTACCGGGCAGCTTACCGTCGATCCATCGCATGCCGTTCTGATGCAGATGCGCGACTACGCCACCGGAGAGTGGTCAAAGGCGCTCTGCTCCGCCTGCGGAGTTGATCCGGCGCAGTTTCCTGAGGTGATGGAAAGTCACCATATTCAGGGTGAGGTCACCGCTGAGGCCGCCAAGGCCACCGGACTGAAGGCCGGAACTCCGGTGATGGCCGGAATCATTGACAGCCCCGCGGCAGCGCTGGAAGCCGGCGTAGCCGAGCCCGGCATCGCCGTCGAAATGACTGGTACCTCCACCGTCGTCATCATCCCCAACGACCGTGGATTGACCGAGCCTGCGCTGATTGCCATGCCGCACGCCCTGCCGGGAATTCACCTGCTGCTTGGCGCCATGGTCTCATCGGGCGGCAGCTTGCGCTGGTTCCAGGATCAGTTTGCACAGGTGACCGACCCCGAAAGCAGGACCGCATCCTTCGATCAGCTTACGAAAGAGGCAGCCGGGATCGAGCCTGGCAGCCAAGGCGTTATCTTCCTGCCGTACATGATGGGAGAGCGCTCGCCCATCTGGCATACCAACGCCCGCGGAGTCTTCTTCGGCCTCTCGCTGGCCACGCCCAAGGCGGCGCTGGTGCGCGCCATCATGGAGGGCGCCGCCTTTGCTCTTCGCCACAACGTGGAAACGGCGCAACGCGCCGGAGCCGAAGTCCGGGAGATGAGAAGCACAGGCGGCTGCAGCCGCAGCGATCTCTGGAATCAGATTAAGGCGGATGTGTTGGGGATGCCGCTTCAGCTGACACGCGCCGCGGTAGGCTCGCCCTTCGGCGCAGCCATTCTGGCCGGAATGGGGGCCGGAGCTTTTCCCGACATCCGGAAATCACTCCCGGAGATGGTGCATCTGGACAGGCGTTTCGAACCCAACCCGGCCAATCACGAAAAATACACGCAGATCTACCGCGTCTATCGCAACATCTATGAGCACCTGAAGGGCGACTTCGATCAGGCGGCCAGGATTACTCCGTGAACCTTCTTGAATAGCTGGATGATTCGTTCGATCTCGGCCGCGGTCTTCTGCTCCGGCCACTGGAGAACGCGCGACACGATGGCAGCCAGCTCTTTCAGCAGGGGCAGCGTCAACTCTCCCAGTATGCCGATCAGTGTGCGCCGCATGATCAAATCATCGAGGTGGACAACCCGCTCGTTGAGCGCGATGAATTCAATCTCCCGGCGGGAGTAACCGGCGTGATGGGCGAGCGGCGCATCCGGGCCGGCTTTCAGATAAGCGGCGACACGATCCGCACCGGTGCCATAGCGCTCCTGCAAGATCAACAGCCGTTCCTGGGGCAATCCGGTTCCCTGCGGCAGCCGGGGATAGCCCTTGCCGCCGCCGATCTGAAGATCAGTCGAACTGCGGACGCGCTTGCGGCCCAACGCCCGCAGAATTGCGTCGGCAGTCTGCTCGGAAAGGGCGCGGAAGCTGGTCCACTTTCCGCCGACCAGAGAGTATATCGGGAAATCGATCCCATTGCCCGGAGGCAGCAGGGGGAAGCTGTGGTCGCGGCTGATCTGACCCGGCGTCAGGGCATTGCTGCGCGGCAGCGGGCGAACGCCGCAGAACCTGAAGACGACATGCGAGCGGTCCACCTTGATTGAGGGGAAGACCTGGCTCATGGAGTTGAGAAGGTAATCCACTTCGCCTTCGTCGCAGGCGGCATCCGGATCGTCCGTGGAGATATCCGTTGCGCCGGCTATGACTTTGCCATCGACCACATAGAAGATGCAGATGCGGCCGTCCCGGTTGACGAAGTAGATCATGTCGCCGCCGGTAGCCGCTGCCAGTTCAGGGTGGTCGAGCACGATGTGCGAGCCCTTGGTGCCGCCGATAAATTGGCTCGCGCGTCCGATTATTTGATTGGTGCCGTCAATCCACGCGCCCGTGGCGTTGACCACGATCTTCGGTTTTACTTCGCAACTTTCGCCGGAGACCTCGTCATGCAAAACGACGGTTCCGCCCTTTGCGCTCATCATGCGGACGTAATTCATGGCGTGCGCCTGGGAACATGCGGCTTCGGCGTCCTGAACCAGTTCGAGGCAAAGCCGTTCCGGATAGGTGATCTTGGCATCGTAGTAAGTCGCCGTGCATATCACCCCGGGATTCAACGCGGGTCGAAGCGCGCGGGCCGCCCGCCCAGAGCGGAACCGGTGCCGCGGCATCGGAGATTTGCCGGCGAGAAGGTCGTACAGCGTCAGCCCGGACTTAACAACAAGAGCTCCACGATTGCCCGGCTTAGTGGGCCAGTTCAACAGATTCCGGATTCCAGTAACCATCCCCGACGTCCAACTGGTGATGGGAATCGTCGTAGGCAGCGGTTTGACGTAGTGAGGCGCGTTCCTGAGCAACCGATTTCGTTCATGGAGGGCCTCGTGCACCAGGCGGATCTCCGCATTCTCCAGATAGCGGAGGCCGCCGTGAATAATCCGCGTCATTGCCGCGCTGGTTCCAGAGCAGAAATCGGATTTTTCGGCCAGTAATACATCGACTCCTTGCAGCGCCAGTTCGTTGAACAGGCCGATTCCGTTGATGCCGCCGCCGATGATCAAAACAGAAACATCAGGGTGATTGCGAAGCGCAACAAACTCTGGGCGCATCTGTGCTCCTAACTCATTAAGTCATTAAGTTAACAGTACTTTATCACGCAACTCCATATGATGTCCAAGCCGCCATGCTGTCCATCAGGGCAGGACAATCCCTCTTTCTTTCGCTGGGTAGCCGGGCGTATGATTGCCCAAAGTTGCTTGAGGGAGGACGCTATGTCAACATTCAGTAATCTCGATCACATGCAAGCAGGTTTCAGCCGCCGCTCATTTCTGGCGGGTGCTGCCGCCGCGGTCACGCTCACGGCATTGGACGGCGCGCAAGCCCAGCCGGCGAGTGTCGATAACATCCCGATCATCGACGCGCACATTCATCTCTTCGATGGTACCCGTACCCTGGGCGCGCGGTACATGGGTTCTCCAGCTTATCGGGCAATCTCCAAAACCTCGCTTCCCTCTCTATACAGCCCGCTGGCAAGGCCGGCCGGCATTGTCGGCGCAATCGTGGTCGAATCGAGCGCCTGGATCGACGACAACCTCTGGTATCTCGAAACCTGCCGGGCCGATTCGATCATGGTCGGCGTCTCGGGCAACCTGAATCCGGCGCAGCCGGAGTTCGGCCAGTATGTAGAGCACTTTCACAAGGACCCGCTCTATCGGGCGATCCGCTCCAGCCGCTTCTATACCGCGGACAACGGCAAGGTCACGCTCAATCCCGACCAGGTCGCCAATCTGAAGCTGCTGGCTCAGGCTGACCTGGCGCTGGACACCGCCAATCCCAGCATGAATCTCATGCAGGCCAACGTCATGCTGGCCGATGCCATCCCCACCCTTCGCATCATCATGGATCATCTGCCCTCTTTCGATCCGTCTACTGATAATCAGCAGGCTTATGAAGCGGTGGTGAAGGAAATGGTTGCCCGGCCAAACATCTTCGTCAAGCTCTCAGAGGTCTATCATCCGCGGCTGGCGGACAATGTCATCGTCAAGGACTATGAGCCGCTGCGCGCCCGGCTCGAGTATCTCTTCGACGCCTTCGGCGAGGATCGCGTTTTCTTCGGATCGGATTATCCCAACAGCTATGGCGTTGCCACTATTCCCGAGGAGGTCGGGCTGATGAAGCGCTTCTTCTCCACCAAATCGAGAGAAGCCGCGGAGAAATATTTCTGGAAGAATTCGGCGCGCGTCTATAAGTGGATCAAGCGCGCGGACGATCAGCCGAGCCTTACTTGATCCTTCCCATCATCGATATGTCCTTTGGCGCGCGAAGGAACCGCTTCAATCTAT
>Ga0326727_10001307_pt1 | contig 93482 bp, 82 predicted proteins | sample MB2enrmetagenome_FD_207643 | JGI IMG/M metagenome (GOLD analysis project Ga0326727, IMG submission 207643) | Lab enriched peat soil microbial communities from McLean, Ithaca, NY, United States - MB29MY | ecosystem: Environmental > Terrestrial > Soil > Wetlands > Peat | place: USA: New York... | reverse complement strand
GCCGGGGCTGAATGTCGAAGAGGACTCCGGCGCGCGAAGCGGCAAGAGTCGCTGTTGTTCTCCTTCTTGCGCCATGCCGGGCTTACTTTGTAGCCAGTTGTCACTGTATTATGCGAGATTCAGTAGGATTAAGATTAAGATTAGGAAAATGAATTCTAAGGCTGCGATGGTGGCGACGTCGCGGCGCGGGATGCTTGAATCGGGGCTGTCTGGTGTTATGCTGAGAGCCGATGCGGTTTTGCAAGAATTCTGTTGTGCTGTGCGGGTGGCTGGCAATGGGACTGGTGGGAGGGCCGGGGCTGGCGCAGCAGTCCCAACCGCAGGCGATCCATCCGATCCCCAGCCCGGCGGCCGGCCAGGCGCCGCTGGAAGCGCCGACGCTGGTGTTCGAGACCGAACCCAAACAATACAACGCCGCCCCCGGCGAACAGGTCGCCGCCTTCGCGGTGAACGTGACAAACGTGTGGACGAATGAAATTATAATTTACAGTGTCCAGGTCTCATGCGGCTGCACGACCGCCAGCCTGCCGGCCAAGCCCTGGCGCCTTGCGCCCGGCGGCAGCGGGCGACTCCACGCCCAGATCCGGCTGGCGGGCAAAATGGGGCTGGTGACCAAAACCCTTTCTTTCTACACCTCTGTCGGCATCCGCATCGTGACCCTCAAAGTGAGCGTCCCGCCGCCGGCCGCCGCCGTGGGGCCGATGACCGAAGCGCAGCGCAAGGCGGCGATGGCCCAAGCGGCGGCCAACCCGCAAGCCATTTTCGCGGGCGAGTGCGCCAAGTGCCACACGGAGAAAGGGCGCCATGCTTATGACTTGAACCGGACCATCTCGCACAATTTTTCCGCCGTCATGACCAGCGACGCGACCAGCCGGCTCAGCCACGCATCGGCCCGGCCATAGGGCGCATTTGATTTTCAAAACACGCTCTTATTCCGATGGCGAAAGGAACATGAACAAAGCAATGTGTCCGTCTGACTGGGCACACCCGGCTTCCGGTGTCAGATGTGTCGCCTCCAGTGTTTTAAGGCTGAGTCAGGCGGAAGAATAAACTTCCTGTGCCTGGTGAATTGGTCACAGTGTTGTTAACGACCGTGTCGGTGTAGTTGACCCAATTCGTGGTGCTTAGATCGCCGTTGGTTTGCAAGGTCCAACCCGTCACCAATGATGGCCAGGAAACGATGGTCTGGTTGTTGGTATAAATGATGGTCAACAACGGAGTTTGCACGGCATCAATGTGAAAAATTGCCTGGGTGTCCCCCCCGTAGGCGTAGCCTTGGTACGGCACATAGGCGTCCACGGTGCCACCCGCGTTAAGCCACAAGCTGGAAAAGGTCCAGCTCTTCACGTTGTCGGTGAAGCTGGTGGCCGTCTGCTCGATCATATTGATGTTCAATCCAGCGTACCGGGCGAAATTGTTGCCGAAACCCCACCCCTCGAACTCCATGGTTCCTCCAATCGAGACGGAAATGTCGTACAGACCCGAGGTCGGCGCAGTCCATCTCGCGACAGGGGTCCCGCCGTTGGCCTCGAGCGAGATCTGCCCAGGATCGATTCCGCATTCCGCGCTCGCTGTTGTGTTCATATAAAGGTAACCATCCGGAAGCCCGTCGGGCTGAAAGTAAGCGCCACCACCAAAAGTCGTGAAGTTATTGAAGTAGGTCAGATTGACGAACAAGCCGCCGGTCAGATTGGAGGACGAGCCGCCGTCGTAATCGCAGTAGGTCCAGGCACCGTTCGGGTTGGCTGGGGGATTCCAGTCGCCTGCCAGATCCCAACTCTCTTGGGCGTAGGCCGACGAATGGAAGGTCAGTGCGACCCATAGCAACAAACTGATGGAAATTTGCTTTACTAACGCGCAGCCATTTTTGCTGAAACTGCGCGCAATATGGGAGAATTGATTTCTGTTCTCGTTCATTGTAATCAGAGTTTACCACACCATGCTGCCAGCTGGGGAAGCGGGTTTCAAGGGCAAAGGACACTCTTTTTAGGATCAAGAGTAAGGGAGGCTGCCCAAGAAAGTGATACGCAGCCGTTCTGAAATCTTAGGCCGGTTGCGGCTGGCAAAGAGGCGGGGAGCGTGACAAGATCGGTTTCCGATATGGCCCTGCGCCTGCTCATTGTGGAGGACGACGAGAAGACGGCTCGCGCGCTTGCATCAGGATTGGAGCGCGGCGGGTTCTCCACGGCCACGGCGCACAGCGGGGAGGAAGGTTTTTTCCTGCTCAACGCGGAGACGTTCGACCTGGTGGTGCTGGATTGGATGTTGCCGGGCCGATCGGGGATCGAGATACTCAAAACGCTCCGCGCGCGAGGGAACAAGACTCCGGTGCTGCTCCTGACGGCGCGCGATGCGGTGGACGACCGGGTGCTGGGGCTGGAAAGCGGGGCGGACGATTATCTGGTCAAACCGTTCGCCTTCGCGGAGTTGTTGGCGCGGATTCGAACGCTGCTGCGGCGGACCGGACCCAACGAACCGTTGAAAAAAACCATGGCCGATTTGGTGGTGGATTTGGAGTCGCGGCGAGTCTGGCGGGCGGACAAGGCGGTTGAGTTGACGCCCCGCGAGTTTGACCTGCTGGCCTTTTTGATTCGGCAACCGGGCCAGGTCGTGACCCGCGAGATGCTGGCCAAAGAGGTCTGGCGGGAAACCAGCCGCATCACGCCGCTGGACAATGCGATAGACGTTCACGTGGCGCATTTAAGGCGAAAAGTGGATGAAGGGCATGGCATCAAGCTCATTCACACGATTCGCGGGGTGGGTTTCGTGCTGCGGGAGGAGGCGAACGAGTGAAAGCATGGTGGCGGCGGCGCCCTTTGAGCGTGCGAATGGCCGTTTGGAACGCGGTGGCGTCGGCAACCGTGGGCGCGATGAGCGTTGCCTTGGCGGCCGCGCTGGGGATTTGGAAACCAGCCACAGTTTATGGACTGCTTGAAATGCTGGCCTGTGTCTGGGCTTGCCTAACGCTGGTCTTTGGCGTGTCAGCTTATTTTATCGCCCGCCGGATGCTGGCCCCGCTGGAGGAGTTGGTCACGCAGACACGGGGTTTGTCCGTAAAGAGGTTGAGCCAGCGCCTGCCCGTGAAGAATCCTCATGATGAAGCCGGTCAATTGGCAGCGGGGCTGAATGACCTGCTGGAAGAGCTCGCCAGCTCATTTGCGGAACTGGACCGGCTGACGGCTGATGTGTCGCATGAGCTGCGCACGCCGCTCACGGCGATGCGGTCGGTCGGCGAAGTGGCCCTGCGCGAGCGCAATCCGGCGATTCTGCATGACGCCGTGGGCAGCATGTTGGAAGAGATCGTGCGCATGAACCAGCTCATCGAGCGGTTGCTGCTGCTGACCCGGTCGGAGGAGAGCGAGATGCCATTGGAAATGGAGGCTGGGCTGGTGCGCAAAGTGCTGGTGGAAGTGAACGAGGCCTTGAGCCTGGTGGCCGGGGAAAAGCAGCAACAGCTTCAGACAGAGTGCCCGGAGCACCTGCTGGCGGTTTTCGATCCCGCGCTGCTTCGACTGGCCCTATTGAACCTGACGCAGAACGCCATTCGTTACAGCCCAGCCGGAAAACAGATCAAGCTGCGCGCCTACGCTGAACAGGATTGCGCCGTAGTGGAGGTGGCTGACGAAGGCCCCGGCATCGCGCCGGAGCATCAGGAGAAAATCTTCGAGCGGTTCTACCGGGTGGACAAAGCCCGCTCGCGCGCGGAAGGAGGCGTGGGATTGGGCCTGGCGATCGTCAAGTGGTCGGTCGAACGGATGGGGGGCACGGTGGGACTGGAGAGCGCAATTGGGCGCGGCAGCACCTTCCGGATTCGGTTGCGCATGATAGGCGCTTAGTGCTCTGCGGCGTAAATACGATGACGTATCTACGCCCCAGAGCACTTGGTGAGTTCGCCATTGCCGAAAGCTCAAGTCGGGGATAATTTTGTGGCATGAAGACGGTCACGAAACAACAAGCGGTTCAGGGGTTCGACATGATCGGCGATTTGGCGCATGCCGGGGAAACGGTCATCGTCACCCACGGCGGCAAACCTTGGATCAAACTCGTGCCCGTTCTCAAGAGGAAGCCCGGCAAGTCTGTAGCTGCCTTTAAAGCGCGGCTCAACCGCATTTCGCCCAAGCCTATCCCTGGGGCGTCGGAAGTCCTCTCGCGATTGCGCCGTTGAAAACCTACTTCGACACCTCCTGTCTGGTTTCGCAACTTTCGACAAGGACCAATTCGCTCTGGCCCAAGCCGCGGGATTGCCAGCCATGATCCCGACCTAAAGCATTGGGACCAAAGGCAACGGCATCAGAGGAAATTGCGCGGGGCGGAATGCTTAAGAATTCTTAAGAATTCTTCAGTAACGGACGGGGCCTGCCATTGCGTATATTGCAAGAGGCACATCAAGCATGTATTGGCTCAGCAAATGTCTGCACCTGGTCCGGCGGGCAAACCGCCGCACGTTGATCTTCCTTGCGGCCCTTGGCCCGGGGATTATCACGATGATCGCCGACAACGACGCCGGGGGCATCTCGACCTACGCGCAGACGGGAGCCAAGACCGGGTTTAATTTGCTTTGGGCCATGATCCTTTTGGTGCCGATGGCGTATTACGTGCAGGAGATGACCGTGCGGCTGGGGGCGGTGACCAAGCGCGGCCACGCGGAGGCGATCTTTGACGGTTTTGGGAAGTTCTGGGGGTGGTTTTCCATTTTCGATTTGTCGGTCATCAACTGGTTGACGCTCGTCACCGAATACATCGGCATGACGCAGGCGATGAGCTTGTTCTACATCCCGCCGTGGGTCACGTTCTTCAGTGTCACTTTCCTGCTCACCGGCATCGTGATCACCGGGCGCTACTGGACGTTCGAGAAAATCACGCTCTTTTTCTGCCTCTTCAACCTGGTCTATATTCCCGCCGCCATCTGGGCGATGCACACCGGGAACGTCCGGGAAGGCTGGAGTGCGGTGGGCCAGGGTTTCTATCATCCGAGTTTCAAACTCGGCATGTCGGGCGTGGCTTTGCTGACCCTGATCATGGCCAACATCGGAACGACCATCACGCCGTGGCAGATTTTCTTTCAGCAATCGGCCGTGGTGGACAAGGGGATGGATGTGAAACAGATCAAGTACGGACAATTCGACACCTTTTTCGGTTCATTCATGACTTGCGTGGTGGCGGCGTTCATCATCGTCGCCACCGCGGGGGTTTTCTACTACAACCCGTCCAATCCCAACTCCGCCGCCCTGGCGGCGGACGCCGCGGCCAATCATATCACCACCGGTCCTTGGTCGAAAGTCGATGCTTCGTTCCACAGTTGGCAGGACATGGATTCGGCGGCCAAAACGGCCGAAGCCATGCCGGCGGTCATGCCCGCCGGCTCGCACTGGGGCCAGTGGGCCAAACTGCTCTTCGCCATCGGTCTGTTCGACGCCGGATTGCTCGGCGCGTTGTGCATTTCCCTGGCGACAAGCTGGGCGCTGGGCGAAGTTTTCGGCTGGGCCCATTCGCTGAACCGCGGGGTTCGGGAAGCGCCGTGGTTCTACGTCGCCTATGTGCTGATGCTGATGTCGGCCGGGGTCGTGTCGCTGGTGGCCAGCATTGACATGCAGAACATCATCACCATCTTTGTGCAGGTGGTGGCGGTGACGCTGCTGCCGGCGGCGCTGATGTTTTTGATCTTGCTGCTCAACGACAAACCGCTCATGGGCGATTACGTCAACACCCGCTGGCAGAACATCGCCAACTGGAGCATCGCGGCCTTCGTCATCGTCATCTCGACGGCCTACGGCATTTCCGTGCTCTTTCCCGAATGGTTTGGGTCGGGCACTTAGGAGAATGAGTCATGAACAACCGCCAAGACAACGTCACGGACAAGCCCGCCGGATATGAAGCGTTTCAACTATTATATTTTTCCCAGTTGCTCAATCGCAAGATTTGCCTGGACAAAAGCAATCGGAAAAGCGGCCGGCTGACCGATTTGGTATTCCGGCTCTCGGAGCCGTATCCCGAAGCGGTGGGGATTTACATTGAACATGGCAAAGGACATCCCACCGAATTGATACCGTGGGAAAAGGTTGCGCGGATAGAAGAGGAGGCCATCTTCATCACGCCGTCCGAAGGCGGCCATCCGTATCCGCCGTTCATAGACCAGAAAGGGTGGATCCTGCTCAACGAACACTTGATGGGCCAAACGATTCTGGATATTGACGGCCGGCGCACCGAAGTGGTCAATGACGTTCACCTGCTTTTCTCCAAAGGCCGGATGATCCTGGTTCACGTGGACATATCCTTCAACGGTTTTCTGCGCAAATGGGGTTTGGAACGCTTCGCCACAGCCAAGGATCAGTTGATTTCCTGGCGCTATGTCCAGCCGCTCTCGGTGGAAGACCACACCAAGGACATCGTGACGCTCTCGGTCGCGCGCGAGCAGGCGCTGGAACTGCCCAGCGAGGACCTGGCCGACGCGCTGGAAGTTCTATCCGGCGACGAGCAACAGGCGATGTTTTCGGCGCTCGATCCGGACAAGGCCGCCGAAGTGCTGGGCGACGCCGAACCGCGCGCCAAACGGCAGCTCATCGCCTTTTTGTCGGAGGAAAAGGCGCGCCAGGTGCTGGCCATCATGTCCGTGCTGCAAATCGCCGATGTCTTCTCCAATTTGCCGCACGCCAAAGCGACCGAACTGATGAAACTATTGCCGCCGGCCCGCGCCGCGCGCGTCGAAGCCATCATGTCCAATGCCGACGTGCCGGCGGCGACATTGATGAGCGAGAGGTTTGTCGCCTTCACCCAGGAAGCGAAAGCGGTGGAGGTGTTGCGTTCGCTCCGCAATTACGCCGGGGACAACCGGAACATTTCCTATCTCTACATCGTGGCGGGCGAGGGAAAAATTCTGCAAGGGGTGGTGGATTTGCGTGATCTGGTGGTCGCGCCGGAGAACGCGAGCCTGGGCGAGCTGATGATTTCGCCCGTCGTGACGGCGGACCGGGATTGCCTGCGGGAAGATTTGGTGGCGCTGTTCGCCAAGTACCAGTTCCATATCCTGCCGGTGGTGGACGCGCAGGACCGGCTGCTGGGCATCGTGCGCAACCGGGACATCCTGAAAGGGACGAAGTTTGAGCCGAAAGGCGATTGATTTATGGCACGCATCAAGACCACGCGAACGGTCCGGTTTGCCTTGTGGGCCTTGCGGATTTACCTGCTGATCCTGCTCCTCCTGATCGGCATCAAATTCGTGCGCGTCTTTTCCAGTTCGCAAAAGCAAGACCATGCTGCCCCAAGCCCCCCGGCGAAGGCGACCTTGACAACAAACCAAGCCCCTGTCAAAACCAAACCATAGATGTTATGAAAACACAAATCAGCCGGATTCCCCGCGTTGGTTTCGCCGTCGCGGCGATGCTCGCAATCCTCAACGCTCCACTCTCAACCGCCCGCGCCGGCACTTTTTCCGACGATTTCTCCAGCGGCCTCAACTCCAATTTCTGGACCGTCAACCAGACCCAGCCTGGACTCTATTCCGTGGATGCCAGCCAGGGCGACGTCCAACTGGCCAAAATTCCCACGCAACACAACTCGGGCGGTGTTCAGAGTGTGTACGTCAGCCTGAACCTCGCCGCCCTGGGCGGCGCCATCTCCAATGATTTTTCCGTGCAGATCGTCTTCACTAATGTCGTGATCCCCGGCCCAGGTTTGGACCAGGTTGAGCTGCACACGAGTTTTGCCGACGGCTCGATCTTTTACGATGTGTTCGACGACAGCCAGGGTGGATTCAATGTCCATGTCTGGGATGGCGGTTCTGTTCAAGGCAGAATTGCTGTGGCGACCAATGCCGGGGTTTTCTCGATCACGCGCAGCGGCTCAACCGTCACAGGCTATTTCAATGGCACCCCGATGTTTTCCGAAACCCGCGGCGCGGCTCTGACGTTCATCGCCTTTGTCCTGCAAAACAACAACGGCTCGGATGACAACATTTCCGTAACCTACGACAACTTCTCCCTCACGGCCGCCAGCGTGGTCGTCCCGCAATCGGTTTACGACGCGGAAGCGGATTTCTCCACCAACTCCAACCCGGCCGGCGCCTGGTCGTGGGGTTACGAAACCAATCTGGGCAGCGCGCTGGTGCTTTACACCAGCGTAACACTGACTCCGCAAGGGAGTGTTTACTGGAGCAGCCCGCTGCTCGGTGAGGTGCCGCTGGCTTCGGCGAATCAAACCACCAATTCATTCACGAGCGGTTCGGTTGCCGTCGGCCCGCTCGTAGCCGGTATGCACCCCGGAGCTGACGGCCAATACAGCGTCTTCCGATTTACCACGCCCGTCTCTGGTGACTACTTCCTGGATTGTTGCTTCTTTGGCCTTGATTTCGTGGGGCCAACGACCACAGACGTGCATGTCCTGACGAACGACGTCTCTGTGTTCGACGGCGCCGTGAATAGCTTCGGCGCCGCTTCGGGGACAAACTTCGCCGCACAACTGACGCTGGCGGCGGGAGACCGGGTTGACTTCGCCGTGGGGTACGGGGCCGACGGGAACAACAGCTACGACAGCACCGGGTTTATGGCCCAGCTTGTTCCCGGCGGCCCCACCCCGATTCGGCTGGTCCAGGCCGGCCGCGCCGGCGCGAATTTTTCCTTCTCCTTCCAAACCGCCGGCTATTTCAACTACACGGTGGAATGCAACAACGACCTGAGCACGACCAACTGGCAGACCTTCCAGACCCTGACCGGCAACGGCTCGCTCCTGCAATGCCTCGTGCCGATGACCAACACGACCCAACGCTTCTTCCGCGTCCGCCAGCCGTGATTCAGGGCATCTTCAGTAACACCAAGCCCGGGTCTCGGGCTGCTTTCTCCTTACAGGGTGCGTTGCAACCTGTTGCGTAAAAGACATACAGCAAAGTCAAGATTGGCCGATAAATATGGAGATGACAACGATCGTTGGCGACGGACAAAAAATGTTCGGTTCTGGAGCGCGGTCGCGAGCCGTTGAGGGATTCAAGGCAAAAGAAAAGGCGGGCGTCGCCCTGCTGCAAAAAAACGGACATCGAACGGAAGTGCTGCTCGTCAAGCAAGCCAATGGGCACTGGAGCCTGCCCAAGGGCAAACGCAAGACGGGCGAGACCATCAAGCAAACCGGACTGCGCGAATGCCTGGAAGAGACCGGCCGCGAAGCCCAGTCGCTGCGGTTTGTCGGCTGGGGGGTTGACAGCCGCAAACACATTCGCCTTTATCTCTGGAAGTCTGAGGCGTATCGCCTCTCTCCCGAGCATGGCGGGCGATGGCGTCCACCCAAGCGCGAGATTTTGCGGATCGCCTGGGTTTCCCTCGTGCAAGCGCAACAGATGCTCAAACCCTGGCAGGCCACCCTGCTGGCGAAAATCATGCGCTCCGCCATAAACAGGGCGGCATAAGAGACGGCCGCCCGCGAGAATTTCCAGAAAACGGATGGTCTGGCAAGGCGAACAACAGTGGATTTCTCCTTTTCACGGGTGTGTGGGCCATTCTTAACAAATCTTCAGGCAGTCTTCAGTAACACCCTCCTTGCCTCCTGCGTTAGGCTGCCTGTGTCGGCGGCGGTGGCATTTTATGATGCGGCGGCGGGAAATCTGGACAAACGCATTCAAACCACCAAGCATTTCACGGACATGAAAAATTACTGTTCCTGGCGGCGATGGTCCGCATTGATTGTCGCGGTTCGCATTTTGGGCGGGCCGTGCTTCAGCCAGGACGCCTCCCAGACCAACAACGCGCCGCCGCCAACAGCGGCAATTCCGGCCGGCGCGAAGGAACAGCTTTGGAATCTTCACATGGAGGCGACTTATGTGGGCGACTGGCACCCCGCTTTCCCGGCGCAGTATTCCGGCCCGGAAAGTTTGGACTACCACTCTGCCACCGCGGAAACCGCCGATTTGGATTTGTTTCTGGGCGCGCGCTTGTGGAAGGGGGCTGAATTTCACCTGGACGGTTTGTTCTGGCAGGGGTTCGGCTTCAACCACACCCTGGGCATCGAGGCCTTTCCCAACGCCGAGTCCTACAAGCTCGGCAACCGTGCGGGCAACATCACCCCCGCCCGCGTCTTCCTCAGACAAACCATCGGACTGGGGGGCGACCAGGAACCGGTGGCCGATGACGCCTTCCACCTGGGCGGGCAGCAGGACGTATCGCGCATTACTTTGACGGTTGGACAAATCAGTGTCCTGGACATTTTTGATCAAAACTCCTACGCCGGGGATCCGGAATCGCAGTTTATGAACTGGGCTTTGGTCGGCAACGAAGCCTGGGACTATCCGGCCAACAGCTTGGGCTACATCAGCGGCTTCGCGGCCGAATTGAACCAGCCCAAATGGACGCTCCGCTACGGATTCTTCCAGATGCCGCAGCGGCAAAACGGGATGGCCATAGACCCTGCCTTCCTGCGGGCCTGGGGCATGGTCACAGAATTGGAGCGCCGGTTCACCGTCCACGATCATCCAGGCGCGGTGCGTTTGCTGGCGTTCCTGAACCGCGCGAACTCAGGGACTTACGCGGAGGCTGTGGACAATCCGGCGAGGCCGGCCGTGTCACCCGGCGGCTACTGCCTGAATTATGGCTTTTGTCTGAATGCGGAGTATGAATTGACCAAGGGCGTGGGCGCTTTCGCGCGGCTGGGCTGGAACGCCGGGCAGACCCCGGACTGGGCCTACGCGGACGTGCAGAAGACCGGCTCGGCCGGACTGAGCATCAAAGGGAATTTTTGGCATCGGCCGCACGATACGGTGGGAGTGGCCGGGATCGTTGAAGGCATTTCGCGCACGCAGCAGCAATTCTTGGCCGACGGCGGGCTGGGCATCCTGGCTGGAGATGGCGCGCTGAGTTACGGATTGGAGAAGAGCCTGGAAACTTATTACAAAGCGCAAATCTGGAAGAACATTTATGGCACGGCGGATTATCAGTATGTAAGTAATCCGGCCTACAATACGGCGCGCGGCCCGGTTTCAATTCTGGGCATGAGGTTCCACTGGGATTTTTGAGACAAAGGGGCAGCAATAATCGGCTTGCCAAGGGCGGCGCAATCGGGGGAGACTCTCTGGCAACATGGAGTCTGATTGTGAAGCCCGGGGCAACATTTGTGGATAAAATAACTCAGGATGACGCCGGTTTGCTCGCAGAAACCGGCGGCATGGCCGGTCCGCGCCGTCCGCTGCCATCCTCAGGCCCGACGCGCTCGGAAGTTCTGGCCCCGCGCGCGATCTACGAAAAGGTGACCGCCAGCATCGAGTCGGTCATGCGAGGGCAATCCGCCGCCATCCGGCGGCTGCTGGCGGCGCTGGCCAGCGGGGGGCACGTTCTGCTGGAGGACTATCCCGGCACGGGCAAAACGACCCTGGCCAAGGCGCTGGCGCGGTCCATTGACGCCCGTTTCAAGCGCATCCAATTCACGCCGGATTTGCTCCCGTCCGATATTCTGGGCGTGTCGGTCTTCAACCAGCGCGACCAGACGTTTTCCTTCCATGAAGGGCCGGTCTTCGCCAACATCCTGCTGGCCGATGAAATCAACCGCGCCTCGCCGCGGACGCAGTCGGCCCTGCTGGAAGCGATGGCGGAAAACCAGGTCAGCGTGGATGGGCAACGGCGGACTTTGGGCGGATTGTTTTTTGTCGTGGCGACGCAGAACCCGATCGAATTCCGCGGAACCTATCCGCTGCCGGAAGCGCAGATGGACCGCTTCGCCATGCAGTTTGATTTGGGTTATATCAGCACGGCGGATGAAGTGGCGGTGCTGACGGCGCAGAACAACGGCCAGCCGGTGGAAAAAGTCACGCCCTGCGTGAGCCTGGAGGACGTCATCCGTCTGCGGGAAGGGGCGCAGAACGTGCGCATCAGCGATGAATTGAAGTATTACGTGGTGCGGTTGGTGGCGGCGACGCGCCAGGCGCCGGGGGTGCAATTAGGGGCCAGCCCGCGGGCTTCGCTCGCCCTGATGAAGGCCGCGCAGGCGCTGGCGCTCTTCGACGGGCATGAGTTTGTCAGCCCGGAACATATTCGCGAGGTGGCCGTGCCCGTGATCGCCCACCGGCTGGTATTGGAACCGCAGGCCAAATTCTCCGGCACGACCAGCCGGCAGGTGATGGACGAGGTCCTGCGGCGGGTGCCGATCCCGGCTTGAGCGGGGGCGATGGCGTTATGGCCGGAGCGCGGCGACAAATTGCGGGCGGGTGGAGATGGTGGCGCCAACCGGCGGCCAACCTTCTGGCCCGGCGGGAGGGCCGCTTCAAACGCTACCTCTACCGCAACTATCGCACCTTTGCCTCCATCACCCATCGCTTTGGACGCCGCGTGACCGCGACCGGCTGGATGGTGCTGGGGGGAACGGTGGCGGCCGCCGCCCTGGGGGCCGACACCAACGCTTCGCTGAGCTATCAAACTTTCGCCGTGCTGGCCTGCGTGGTGCTGGCCGCCGCCGTTTGCACCCCTTTCGGGCGTCCCCGCCTGGCGCTGGAGCGGATGCTGCCCAAGTTCGGATCGGTCGGGGAACGGGTGCGGTATCGAATCGTGGTGCGCAATCAAGGCCGCCGCGCGCAAAAGGCGCTGAAATTGATCGAAGAACTGCCCGACCCGCGGCCCACCTTCGAGGAATTCGCCCAGACGCCCGAACCCGGGGAGGAACAGCGCAACTGGATTGACCGCACCTATGGGTATTACCGCTGGCGTTGGCTGCTGGCGCGGAACATTCGCGCCCGCATTCCCGAATTGGCCGTGCCCGATCTGGCGCCGGGGGGGGAGGGCGTGATGACGGCGGAATTAACCCCGTTGCGGCGAGGCGTGCTGCGGCTGACGGGCGCCACGGTGGCCTGTCCCGATCCCTTCGGCTTGTTTCGGTCGCTGCGCAAGATCCCCGGAACGCAATCCATCTTGATTCTGCCCAAACGCCACCCCATCCCCGCCTTCGAGTTGCCGGGCGCCATGAAGTATCAACTGGGGGGCGTCACCCTGGCTTCCTCCGTGGGTGAGTCGGAGGAATTCGTTTCGCTGCGGGAATACCGGCCGGGGGACCCGTTGCGCCGGATGCACTGGAAGAGCCTGGCCAAATTGGGCAAGCCGATCATCAAGGAGTATCAGGAGGAGTTCTTCGTCCGCCACGCGCTCATCCTGGACACGTTTGGAGGCTTCAGCGAAGAGGTGATTTTTGAGGAGGCGGTTTCGATTGCCGCCTCGCTGGCCTGCACCATCCAGACGCAGGATTCGCTGCTGGACCTGATGTTCGTCGGCCCGGAGGCTTATTGCTTCACCAGCGGGCGGGGAGTGGGGCACGTGGAGCAGATGCTGGAAATCCTGGCCTCGGTGCAAATGTGCCGGGAGAAAAACTTCGGCGCCCTGGAGCATCTGGTCTGGACACACGCCGCGGATTTGAGCGGCTGCGTGTGCGTTTTTCTTTCCTGGGACGCGGACCGGCAGCGGCTGGTCAAGGGGTTGTTGGCGCGCAATGTTCCCTTGCGCGTCCTGGTCGTCACCGCCGCCGCCGACACGTTGCCGGCCGGCGCGATGGAAGGGCAGCCGGACCATTTCCACGTCCTGCCCCAGGGGCGGGTGGCCGAGAAACTGGCGGCTTTATGAATACGCCACGATTACTGATGGGCGCCGCGCTGCTTTTTTGGGGCTGGCAAACGGGCCTGTGGCTTTGGGGCGCCGCCCTGGCGACGGCGCTGGAGGCCTCGTATTTCATCCGGGCGCGCTGGGAACTCTCGGACACGGATTTGAACCGGATATGCGACCTCTGCCTGGTGCTGTTCCTGGGGACGGCGCTGGTGCTGTATTCGACGGAAGACCGGCTGATGTTAATCTTCAAATTTGCGCAGTCGTTGCCCTTCTGCTTCTTCCCCATCGCCTTGGCGCAGGCCTACGGCAACCGGCGGGCCATGCCCTTGAGCGCCTTCTCCTGGCTGCTGCGGCGCGCGCCGAAAAGTCCGCTGGCGCGCAAGTCGTTCAATATCTCTTACGCCTATTTCGCGCTTTGTTTGCTGGCGGCCAGCGCGTCCACCCGGCCCAGCGGCTGGTTCTACATCGGGATCTCGCTGCTGGTTTTGCTGGCCTTGAGCCACGCGCGTCCGCGCCGGGTGTCATGGCCGGCCTGGATCGCGCTGGCGGGGGCGGTGCTCCTGTGCGGCGGGTTGAGCCACCAAGGACTGCGCCAATTGCAAATGGCGGTGGAAAGCGCCTTGGACAGTTGGATTGTTGACTTGTTCCACGCGCCGGCCAATGCGCGGGAGTGCCGCACCCGCATCGGGCGGCCCGGCGCCGTTACGCTTTCCGACAGAATCGCCTTGCGCGTGCGGGTGCCGCCCGGGGATGTTCCGCCCACCCTGTTGCGCGAATGCGCCTACGACTCTTACAAGAATGGAACCTGGTCGGTGGCGAGCAATGACTATATCAACGTCAGCGTCAGCGGCGACGGGATGGCCCGGTTGCTGGCGCCCAAGCCCGTTTTCTCATCGGTGGAAATCGCGTGCTATTTCCAGGATGGCGAAGGCCTCCTGGCCCTGCCGCATGGCGCCTTTGAAATTGAGGATTTCCCCGCTTTCCTGAGCACCAATCGTTTGGGCGTGGCCAAGGTCCAGGGCGGGCCTGGCTTGCTTGATTACCGCGTCGAGTACTGGCCTGGGACCTCGGTGGACGCCCGGCCCGGCCCGCTGGATTTGGCCGTGCCAAGTAATGAGATACCGGCCTTGGAAACCGTCGCCGCCAAGCTGGGGCTGGAGGGCATGACCGGCGAACGGCAGAAAATCCGCGCCGTCAGCCGCTACTTTCATGACCATTTCACTTACTCCTTGAACGTTCCCGGCAACGTCCATGAATCGGCGCTGGCGTGGTTTCTGACCAATACTTATGCGGGCCATTGCGAATACTTTGCCACCGCCACGGTCCTGCTGCTCCGCCAGGCCGGAGTCCATGCCCGCTACGTCACCGGCTATGCCATGCCCGAAACGGCCCGGCCCGGCAACACCTATTTGGTGCGCGAGCGGCACGCCCACGCCTGGGCGCTGGCTTACGACGGCAAGATATGGGAGCAGGTGGATAACACCCCCTCCTCATGGATGGACGCGCCGGAAGCCCGGCCGCCCTGGTGGGAGCCGGCCTCGGATTTCATGTCAAACCTCTATTTTGACTTTTCCAAGTGGCGCTGGAGCAAGACCTCCTACGCGCGTTATGCCCGCTGGGCCTTGGCGCCGTTGGTCCTCTTCCTGGTCTGGCGGATTGTCTCCACCGGCCGCCGCCAGCGGCCCGCCCCCGCGCCGTCCGCCGCCGCCGAGCCGAGCTGGCCCGGCCTGGACTCCGAACTCTATCAGATCAACCGGCGCCTGGCCGAAGTCAACCTTTCGCGCCAGCCCAACGAACCGTTGGCCCTCTGGCAGGGGCGATTGGAAGAGGCCTTTCCCGCTTCCCCCGCCTTGCGGCGGGTTTTCCGGCTGCACCGCCGCCTGCGTTTCGATCCTCGCGGGCTGGGAACCGACGACCGCGAAGCCTTGCGCCGCCAAGCCGGGGAATGGCTGGCGGAATTCTCCGCCCACTTGGAACAACGCACACTGGCCGGCCCGAATTGAGGTTCTTCGAGAAGAAGTCACCGTCCCACCCCCCGCCGGCAGCAGCGCCTTCTACCGTCTGGCCGGCCCGCCAGCCGGTTTTGTAAGTGGAGGGCGTTGGATTGGGCGAAAGCAATGACTTGCGCCGGGGAGGGGGAGTTTGTTTAATCTGCGCCCATGCGAATATTATCGGGCATCCAACCCTCGGGGGCGCTGCACCTGGGGAATTATTTCGGAATGATGAAACCCGCCATTGAATTGCAGGAGCAAGGCGAGGCGCTTTACTTCATCGCCAATTACCATTCGATGACTTCGCTGGTGGACCCGGCGGAGCGCCGCCGCAACACGCTGGACGTGGCGCTGGATTTCCTGGCCTGCGGGCTGGACCCCAAAAAGACGCTGCTCTTCCGCCAATCCGACGTGCCGGAAGTGACCGAATTGGCCTGGATGCTGACCACCGTGACGCCGATGGGTTTGCTGGAGCGCTGCACCAGCTACAAGGACAAGATCGCCCACGGCCTTTCCCCCAGTCACGGCCTTTTCGCCTATCCGGTCCTGATGGCGGCGGACATCCTCATTTACGATTCCGACATCGTCCCCGTCGGGCGCGACCAAAAGCAACACGTGGAAGTCACGCGCGACATCGCCGTCAAATTCAACGAGACCTACGGCCGGACCTTTGTCCTGCCCGAACCGCGCATCCGCGAGGAGACGGCGACGGTGCCCGGGGCCGACGGCCAGAAGATGAGCAAGAGCTACGGGAACACCATTGAGATTTTCGGCCAGGAAAAGGCGCTGCGCAAGAAGGTCATGGGATTGGTCATGGACAGCCGGACGCCCCAGGAACCCAAGCCCGACGCGGAAAGAAACACGGCCATTCAATTGCTCCGGCTGGTGGCGCCGCCGGACACGGCCCGGGACTACGAAGACCGATTGCGCGCCGGGGGCTTGGGCTACGGCGATTTGAAAAAGGCCTTGTTCGAGCATTACTGGAACTACTTCGCCGCCGCGCGCGCCAAGCGGGCCGGCCTGGCGGCCAACCTCGCTTACGTGAATGCCGTGCTGGCGGAGAGCGCAGCCAAGGCGCGCGCGCTGGCCCGCCCGGTCCTGGCCCGCGCCCGCCTGGCTTGCGGATTGGATTGAGCGATTGCGCTTTCAATCGCCTTGGGCTGAGACTATCGTGATTGGCAGCATACGATGATGGCTCCGTTGGATCCCAATCTCCCAATTCTGGAGGCGGAACCCGCCCCTCCGGTGGAGGCCGTCCCGGAGACGGTCGGGGAGCCGCGGGCCTTGGGGGAGATTGCCAAGTTAAATGACGAGCTTGAACGCCGTTACAAAGGCAGGTTCTCATTGCATCCCGCTCTGAGCCGGTCACTGGTGAGCTTTCAAGCCAACAAAGGCCGGGCCGTTTATCGCTGGTTCAAATACAAGGAGGCGTTTTCGGCGGGACTGGTTGAGTTTCTTCTCAACAAGTACCGCGTTTCGGGGGGCGTGCTTCTTGATCCCTTTGCAGGTATCGGGACCGCACTTTTTGCTGCGGGCGCGCTTGGTATGCGAGCCGAAGGCATTGAGTTGCTGCCCATCGGCCAGTGCGTCATCGCCACCAAACAACTGATTGATTGGCGCATTGAGCGCCGCGACATTGACACGCTGGCAAAATGGGCCGTGGAACAACCTTGGAAAGAATGCAAGGCGGTTGACGCGCTGAACGAATTGCGCATCACAAGAGGCGCTTACCCTCCAGACACCCTGCGGGCGGCGGGCCGCTTCTTGGCGGCCATGAAGGCCGAAAATGAGCGAGTCGAGGCCGTTCTTCTTTTCGCGCTCTTGTGTGTTTTGGAGAGCGTCAGCTTCACGCGCAAGGACGGGCAGTATTTGCGCTGGGATCACCGCTCCGGCCGACGGCAGGGGAAAAAGATTTTCGACAAAGGCGAAATCCTCTCCTTCGACAAGGCTATTTGTGGAAAGCTGGGGGAAATCGTCGCCGACCTTCGGTCCAGAGAAAACCCGCACGACCTTTTCGCCACAACGCCGCCGCAAGCCGACATCACCCTCCACCGGGGCTCATGCCTGGAAGTCCTTCCCGGATTGCCGGCGGGAACCTACGACGCGATCATGACGTCGCCACCCTATTGCAACCGGTACGACTACACGCGCACCTACGCGCTGGAGTTGGCGCTGCTGGGGGTGGACGAGGCGGGGTTGAGCAAATTACGGCAGGAGATGGTCAGTTGCACAGTGGAAAACCGCGCAAAAAACCTCCGCGCCATGAATCCTGCCTGGGGCCAGGCGGTGAAAGCGGCCGACGATCAACCGCTGCTGCAAAAAATTCTGGCCTATCTGGATAACCAGCGGCGGATGAACCGGCTGAATAACAACGGGATTCCCCGGATGGTGCGAGGCTATTTTTACGAAATGGCGTGCGTCATTTTTGAGTGCGGGCGCGTGCTCAGGCCTCACGCGCCGCTCATCATGGTCAATGACAACGTCCGCTACGCCGGGGCGAGCATCTCGGTGGACATCTTGCTTTCGGAATTGGCGCGCGCCGCCGGATTTGAAATCGAGAGCATCCTTGTTCTGCCCAACGGGAAGGGCAACAGCAGTCAACAAATGGGAGCGCATGGCAGGGAGGCCTTGCGCAAGTGTGTTTACATCTGGCGCAAGGCCGCGGGATGAAGCAGCCCTTTCTCCAACACCTGGCGTCAGCCGCCGACCTTGAAACCACCTACGAGGCGGTCCGTGCTGGCTTCGTCGCGCTGGCACTGGAGAAGAACCGGCGCGCGACTCCCTTTGTCGCGGAAGCGCGGGCGTTGAAAGAGGCCGCCTCCCGGGCCAGGACGCCTCACGATCTGCTCCGAATTGAGAGCATCCAGCCTGGCTTGCTGACAGCGGCGGGTGTTTCGGACAAGGCGCGCAACCATTTGCGGGATTCGGACAAACGCGAGGCCGTTCTGGGACTCATTAACAACTTTCTGGAGCGCGCCGGCGCAAACTTCGTTGAAGAACTCGTATTTCGTTTTCTCCTCACCCGCGGCGACGCGCTTGGAGGTTCCATGCGCAACGTGGGAGGCTTCATCGCTCAATGCAAGCTGACCCGCGCCATCATCGCCCACCTCAAACTGGCCGGAAAAACTGGTCAGTGGCTTCACTCCGACGCGACGCACTGGGCGGCCCTTCCGGAGGACGATACGGATATTGAATTGCATCTCAAAGGGCTGGCCTGGGAGGTGCGCGGCAACCCCCGCTCGCTCAGATACAATTTGACCGTGCCGCTCTTTCGCAACAATGTTGATATCTGCCTCTTCAACGCCAGCCCGGATGCGCTCACGCGAGAGACCTGCAAAACGCCGGCGGCCTACCTTGCATTGGGCGAGTTGAAAGGCGGCATTGACCCCGCGGGGGCCGATGAACACTGGAAGACAGCTACAAGTTCCCTGGGCCGCATCCGCGCCGCGTTTGCCGCACAGGGCCTGCAACCCAAAACGTTCTTCATCGGCGCGGCCATTGAAGCCAAGATGGCCGGCGAGATATGGGCGATGCTGCAATCGTACGCCCTGACAAACGCCGCCAACCTCACCCGCGACCAACAGATCGCCTCGCTCTCACGATGGCTTTGCTCACTTTGAGCAACAGGTGACTCCGGCAGGTTAGGCTCCGAACTTGTCAAACATACGCGCGTTGGCTTGCATCAGGCGGATGAGATACTTCGACTCGAAAACGCCCAGCGAGCCGAGGTTGGCGCCCGTCTCGGTGAAACGCTCCAATTTGTCCCAGCCGCTGCAGGCGGAGACCAGCAGCACCGGCTGCGGATGCCACGAGTGGCCCTTGAGCGCGCAGGGGGTGGAATGATCGCCGGTGATGGCCAGAACGTCGGGCCGTTTTTCCAGCAAGACCGGCAGCGCGGCGTCAAAATCCTCAATCGCCTTTTTCTTCGCCTCGAAATTGCCGTCCTCCCCGAACATGTCGGTGTATTTGAAATGAATGAAGAAGAAGTCAAAGTTGGCGTACTCACGGGTGTAGCGCCGGAATTGTTCGGCAATGGTCTGCGGCCCTTCGATTTTTTTCATGCCGACCAGTTGCGCCAGGCCCTTGTACATGGGATAGACCGCCAGGCAGGCGGCGCGCAGGCCGTAGCGCTCCAGCACCGTCGGGATGGCCGGCTGGTGGGCGATGCCGCGCATGAGGAAGCCGTTGGCCGGTTTGCGTCCGGCCAGCAGGGGCAGCGCCTGCCCGTAGAACTGCGCCACCAGGGCGGCGGTTTTCTTTTGTTTGACGGATTTCGGGTTGGCCGGCGCGGCGGTGGGAATGGGACATCCCTCCCGGTTGGGGTCGGCGTCCGTCAGCGGGCCTTCCAGCCCCGGGCCGCGGAAGACGACGACAAAACGGTGGCCTTTGCCCGGCCGGATGATGACCTCCGCGTCGCCCACCGTTTTGATTTTGCCCGCCAGCAAGCGGCACAATTCCTCGGTGATTTCGGTGGCGATGCGCCCGGCGCGGCGGTCAGTGACAATGCCCCGGGCGTCGAGGGTGCAGAAGTTGGCCCGCGCGGCGATGTCGCCCGCCTTGAGTTCCAGGCCCAGGCCGAGGGCTTCAATGACACCGCGCCCGACTTGGTACTGGATGGGATCGTACCCAAACAAGGCGAGGTGGCCCGGCCCGCTGCCGGGGGTGACGCCGGGCGCCACGGGGATCATGCGACCTTGCGCGCCGAGCTTGGCCAGCGCGTCGAGGTTGGGCGTGCGGGCCGCCTCCAAGGGTGTGAGAAAGCCTTGTTCTTTGGTGGCCAGATCGCCCAAGCCGTCCAGAACGACCAGCGCCAGTTTTGCGTTTGTTTTGATTGTCAGTTTTGAATAGAAGTCATCAAGATTCATATAAGCAGGGCCTCCGCCCGGTGTCATCATGCCGCCAAACCGCCCGCCCCGTCAAGCCGCGGCGCGGAAGGGCGGAAGGGGGGGCGTTTCACTTTCTTGGGTCCGTTCGCTGGCTCCTAATCTTAATCTTAATCTTAATCCGAATGAGGAGATTAGGATTAGGATTAAGATTAAGAGAGACTGCCTAAAAAAGTGAAATGTATCCGCCGGCAGGTCCAGATTCATCCTTCATGCTTTCCCCACCGCCCTCGGTTTTTGCGTTTTACGGCTTGAGTCCCTCTCCCGCTCTCGCACACTGGGACGGCTGTGAGCGACACAAAAAACATCCTTGTCACCGGCGGGGCGGGTTTCATCGGCTCTCATTTGGTCGAGCGATTGCTGGCCGCCGGGCATTCCGTCACCGTCATTGACGATCTTTCCACCGGGAGGCTGGAAAACCTCGGCGCCGTGCGCGCCCACCCCGGCCTGAGGGTGGTCACCCGCCGGATTTCGGCGTGCGAGGGTCTGCTGGAAATGGCCGGCCGCTGCCAGGCGATTTATCATCTGGCGGCGGCGGTGGGGGTGGATTTGGTGATGACCTCGGGCCTGCGCACCATCGAAACCAATCTGCGCGAAACCCAGGTGATCCTGGAGGCGGCCAGCGCGGCGGGCGTGCCGCTGTTGTTGACATCAACGTCGGAGGTCTATGGCAAGAGCCAGCAGGCGGCCTTTTCGGAGGAGGACGATTTGCTCATCGGGCCCCCGCATTTGAGCCGCTGGAGCTATGCCTGCTCCAAGCTGATGGATGAATTTCTGGCGCTGGCGCACGCCAAGGAGCACGGGACGCCGGTGGTCATCGCGCGGCTATTCAACACCGTCGGGCCGCGGCAGACGGGCCAATACGGCATGGTCTTGCCGCGCTTCATCCAGGCGGCCCGGCTGGGCCAGCCGTTGCGGGTTTACGGGGACGGCCGCCAGACGCGCTGCTTCTGCGCCGTGCAGGACACCGTGGAGGCGCTGGTGCGGCTGCAATGCTGCCCGGCCGCGCGGGGCGAAATCTTCAATGTGGGGAGCACCGAGGAGATCAGCATCGGCGGGCTGGCGGAAATGGTCGTCGCCCTTCTCAAGTCGCCCTCGGCCATTGAGTACATTCCTTACGAGAAGGCCCTGCCGGCCGGTTTTCAAGACATGCTGCGGCGCAAACCGGTCGTGGCCAAGCTGGCGCGCTATGTCGGTTTCCAACCCGCCACGCCATTGAGGGAGATCATCCAGCGCACGGCGGCATCGGATAAATAAGAAAGGCATCCTTGCGGATGCCTTTGTGGCAAATGATGGCGATGAGACAGCCTTACGGGAAGATCAAACGAACCTGGCCGTTGGCCGCGCTAAATGTCGTGTTGGCGGAGAGAAAATTACCGTTATCAGCGGCGTTTTTCACCCAGTTCTGGCGGAAATTGCCGGAGGTGACTTGTTGAGCGCTGCCGTCACCCAAGAGGATGTCTCCCGCCCCGGCCAGATTTCCGGCCGAATGCAGCTTGGCAGACCAACCGAGCGCTCCGGTGGTGGGACCCTCGCCCGCAGGTGGCTGGGATTGACCCGAGCTTGTATTGATGCCGCCGTTTGTATTAATGATTACATCGTTGCCGGTTGCGGTTCCGACCGCTGGCGAGAAGCCATAGTTTGCATCCTGGGTCGTGCCAGCGTTTTGCCAGCTTCCGGCCGAGAAGGTGCCGCCCACGCATCCCAAGTTGCGGTCGCCGCCCAGCAGCGCCTGCGGATAGGTGTCACTGGCGCCCACACCGACCCAGTACGAAATATTCGTGTTGTTGAAGGTGCCCGACGCGGCCTCCTGCTGCACGGTTTGGCCATTGCAGGTGATTGTCGTGGGGAAAGGAAGATAATAGAAATTGGTGTTGGCCTGTCGGTCGTCGGACGGACAGAGCATGATCTTGGGCGACTGGCCCATTTCATTTTGCATCAGGGCGTAGTTCAAAAACATCTCTTGCCACGCCGGCCCTGCGCTACAAGACCCCGCACTGACAATATCGTTCCAGCCGCCCAAGGCCAGCGTTTGGAGGGCCGGGTATCTATCGCCGTTGTCGTTGGACCAAATACGGTAGGCCGTGCCGACTTCCTTGAGGTTATTAATACATGAGATTCGCTGCGCCTTTTGCTTGGCGCGGGCCAAGGCCGGCAAAAGCATGCTGGCCAGAATCGCAATGATGGCGATGACAACCAACAACTCGATGAGAGTGAAAGCTCCGATTTTTCTGTTCCTTATTTGTTTCATAATGTTTGAATTACTTTGGCAATGGAGCTCGCACTGAACTGATTCTTTTAATTCTGTGCTAACTCAATTACGTTTTCTCAAGCAAAGATAGTGCCACTGTGCAAAAACCGGCGAAAACCCCCATTTTTGGCCCTTCTTCTCCTCTAAAGCCCCCCAAAAAACCACCCTGCGGCAAATTTCCACGCGAAATGCGTGAAAAAAACACGCCGCTTTCGCGTGAAATTTCCGCATTCAGCGTCAAATGCGCCAAAATCGAATCCGCTCTCCACCTGAACGGGGCGTTGATGGGCGCGTTGCTCAGGCCTCCACCACCAATCCGGGCGCGGGCTGGATGATGCGCGTTTGGGGGTGGCGGATGCGCAGTTGTTCCTCAAACCACAGGCGGGAGGACTGCTCGCCGTGCCCAAGCAAAATGACCCGAGGCGACACCTTGCCCGCAAATTCCAGCAGTGCCTCCCGGTTCGCATGGGCCGTCAAATCGAAGTCCTGCACTTCGCAGCAGCGCGTGACTTGGCCGGCGCCGGCGCTGAAGAGGAACGGCTGGCCGGCTTGGGCGGCTTTCAACCGGCCACCGGGCGTGTCGGGGTCGGCGTAGCCGACGAAAAAAATGGCCTGCCGCGGGTCGGGCATCATGCGCAGGGCCAGGTCGTGGGCTGGGGTGAATTCGTTGAGCATGCCGGCGGTGAGAACAAAAAGCCGCCCGCCGGAGAGTTTGACGCTTTCCAGTTCCTCCTTCTCCAAAACGATGATCTGAAGCTCCTCCATTAGCTGCAGGTCCGGCTGATGGCGGGCGGCCAGGTGGGCCTTTTGGTCGCAAATCTCGGTGAAGACCCGGCCCAGGCCGCCGACAAAGACCGGCTGGCGGGCAATCCGGCCCTGGCGCATCAATAAAGCCAGGTGGGCCAGGATTTCCTGCGTGCGGCCCAGGGCGAAGGCGGGAATCAAAACACTGCCCCGGCGGGCCAGCACGCGCTGGATCGCCTCGGAGAGGCGCTCGATTTCGCGCGCACGGGAAAACCCCGCCGGCGGCGCGCGGTTGCCGCGGGTGGTTTCCATGATCAGCACGTCGGCCCGCACGCCCTCGAATCGGGCCGATTTGAGAATGGTTTGATCGTGGAAACAGACGTCGCCGGTGAAGAAGAGCGTCTGCGATTTCCCCTCCACCAGGATGCCCGCCGAGCCGGGAGTGTGGCCGGCGTCGAAGAACTCCAGCGTGGGCGAGTCCAAGCCGGCGCGGGTCTTGGCGAAGGCGGCCCAATCAATGGGCCGGTTGTATTTGAACCCCTGGAATCGGGCTTCGTTTTCCTCCACTTCGTCGTGGCTGAACAAGGGGTATTCGCGGATGCCCCGTTCTTCCCGCTGGCGCGCCATCACGTTGACGGAATTATGGAGCACGCGCCCGGCCAGACAGGAGCTTAATTCGGTCATCAAGACGTGGGCCTTGGGGGCGTGGCGCAAGGCCAGGGGAAGTGTGCCCACGTGGTCGTGGTGGCAGTGGGAGATGGCGATGGCGTCCAACTCCTGGTGATCCAGGAGCCGGAAGAGCGGCAAGGCGGCCCGGCCCTCCCGTTTGGGATGCATGCCCGCGTCCAGGAGCAGGCGGCAGCCGCCCAGTTCCGCCAGCCAGGCGCTGGCGCCAATGTCGCAATCGGGATTGAGGTTAGTGATGCGCATTAAAAAAAGCGTGAAAAAGACTTGAACATTTCAAAAAAATATGCGTCATATATTACAGCCTCAGGGAAGAGGCCGGAAGGGTTTTTGGTTTTCCCGTCCGGTCATGCTCCTGAGGTCAAGGGTTGGTTAGTTTGGTTGTTGGGGGGCGGACGCTGCAATGGCGTCCGCCCTTTTTTATCACGGATGCAGCAGCGCCCAATAACGCAGGCCCCGTGTGCTGACCGCCATGTCTTTGAATCCGAATTGTTCCATGATTGCTTCATAAATCGCCATGCCGGTCAGCATCACGTCCGCCCGGTCGGCCGGCAGGCCGGGGATGTTTAAACGCTCGGCCAGGGTCATTTGCCACTGGGATTCCACCATCTGCCGGATGTTTTCCACCGTCAACGCGGTCGCTTCAATCTTTTCGCGGTCGAAATCGTTCATTTTCACCTGCACGCGGGCCAGGATGGTCGCGGTGCCGCCGGTGCCGACCAATCGCACCGGGCGCTGCGCGGCGCTCAAGGCGGGCTTGAGCAGCGAGGCCACTTCGGTTTTCAAAAAATCGCGCAGCCAGACCCGGCAGGCCATCAGCGCCCGGAGTCCCGGCGGATCGCCCGGACGCAGTTGCTCCAGCAACCGCACGGTGCCCAGACTGTAACTGCTGCGGAATTGCGGCACCCCGTTGTCGCCCACGATGATCTCGGTGCTGCCGCCGCCCACGTCCAGAACGAGCACCGGCCAGTGCGCCAGGGCCGGGTTGGTGGTCACGCCGCGAAAGACCCAATCCGCCTCCTTGTCCCCGGAAAGGATCTCCATTTCCAGGCCGCAACTGCGATGGATGGCCTCGGCTAAGTCGGCCACGTTGAGGGCGTCGCGCGCCGCGCTGGTGGCGATGACCCGCGCCGGCGCCGCGCCCAGTTTGGCGGCGCTGCTGGAAAAGGCCGCCACCGTTTGGGCCGTCAACGCGATGGCCGGGCGCTGCAGACGGCGGGTGACGTAAAAGCCGGCGCCCAGCCGCGTCTGCTGGCTGACCTCCGAAACCGGCGTGACCACGCCGCCGGCCACGTCGCCAACCAACAGCTTGACAGAGTTGGTGCCCACGTCAATGACGGCGCGGCGATTGGCAATGTTGCGGGTCACTCTCGCCCTTTCCGGTTTGGCGGCGCTGGTTCTTACTTGGTCGCCCGCCGGGCCAGCACGGCCCCGCCGATGATGCCGGCGTCGTCACCGGCTTTGCTGGCCAGGATCTGAACGCCTTTGTTCGTGCCGCTCAGGGCGTAATCCTCGGCTGTCTCGACGATTATGGCCATCATTTCGTCGCCCAGGGCGTCAATCACGCCCCCGCCCAGGACAACTATTTCGGGGTTGAGAATGTTGATCAAATTGGCCACCGCAATGCCGGTGTACTCGGCGGCCTCCTCCACGATTTTCTCGACCAGTTTGTCGCCCTTGCGGATGGCTTTGCGCAAGTCCCCGCTGCGCAGGTCGGTCAACTCCGGTCCGAGCAGGTCCGTCAAAAGGGTCTTCTGGCCGTCTTTGACGGCCGCGTGGATGGCGCGGAAAATGGCCGTGCGGCTGGCCAGGGCCTCGAAGCAGCCCCGGCTGCCGCAGTTGCATTTGGGGCCGCCGACCTGGATGACCATGTGGCCGATTTCCCCCGCCGTGCCGGCCGCGCCGTAATAGGGCTTGCCCTCCAGGACGATGCCCCCGCCGATGCCCGTGCCGATAAAAATGCCAATCATGTAGCGCGGCTTGCCTTGCAGCTCCTTCTCAAACACGCCGAGGGTCGCGCTGGTGCAGTCGTTCTCCACCGTCACGGGGACTCCGACTTGTTTTTCCAGCAGTTTCTTCAGCGGCTGGTCCTGCCATTGCAGGTTGGGAGCGAAGATGACCCGGCCGGTTTCCCGGTCCACCGCCCCCGGCGCGCCAATGCCCACCCCGCGCACTTGTTTGAAATCCAGGTCGCACTCGTCCACCGCGTCGCGCGCGCAGCGGGCGATGCGCTCGACGACTTCCTCGGGGCCGCGCTCGGACTTGGTGCTCATTTTGGCGCGGCCCAGGCAGGCCAGCTTGTCGTCGAACACCCCGGCCAGGATCTTGGTGCCGCCGAGGTCAACTCCTATGAAATACTCCGCTTTGAGGTTGGCATCGGCCATGTCATTGGGTTGGCTGGGGGGTTCATGGGTTCAGCCGGCCAGCACGCTTTGTATCCGGCGCCGCAATTCCAGGGTGATTTCGTCGGGCGAACGGTTCCCGTCCACGATGGTAAAGCCGTAGGTGCGCTGCAGTTGGCGGAAGTTGGCCGCGACCAGCGACTGGTATTGCAGGAAGCTGTCAAACATATCTCTGGACAGCCCCAGGTCCATCCCGCTCTCCCAATAGTCCAGCGACTGGTTCTTGGCGAAATTGCGCTCGATCAATTCCTGCGGCTGCACGTTCAAATAAAACACCACGTCCGGCACCAAGGCAATCCCGTAAAGATTCTTCAGCCAGGCCCCGTCCATCCCCCGCACCATGTCGCGCACCATCAACGTGTAGATGTAGCGGTCAGCCAGGACCATCAACCCCGCGCGCAAGCCCGGCAATATGATGTTCTCCAACTGGTCGGCAAAGTCCGTCGCGTAAAAAAGGCTCAAGGTCGTGTGGCTCAGGATGTTGCCCTCCTGCGCCTTTTCCAATTCCTCGCTCACCAGCGTGGATCGCTTCAGCCCCACCTGCACCGTGGCGTGGCCGCCGCCTTCGAGCCATTGCACCAGCCGCGCGATCTGCGTCGAGCGGCCCGAACCGTCGGCGCCTTCGACGACGATCAATTTGCCCGCCAGCTTGGAAAGGTCCACCCCCGGCACGCCCTGGCCGTAAAAGCGCCGCGGTTTGCACTTGGGCACGATGATGCCGCGATGGTTCTTGCGGGCGGCTGGCGGGGCGGTTTTCATGGCTTGAGGTGACGCTGGCGCGGCACGAATTGCGGCAAGTCCAATTTAGCCGCCACCAGATCGCGCACGATGTTTTGTTGCGCCTCGATGGGCGCGCTGGCGTCAATGGCCAGGAATTTGAAGTCGGCGCTCATGGCCAGGTATTGCTCCAGTATCCGCCCCTGGAATATGCGGAAGCTCTCGTACGGATCGCTCGAAAGGCGCAAGTCCATGCCTGCTTCGAAATACTTCAATTCCGGCCGCCCGTCCAGTATCCGCTGCAACGAGATTTCCAGCGGCGCCTTGAAAAAAAACACCAGGTCCGGCATGGCGGCGAAATTGTAGATGCCCCGCACCCATTCCGGCGGGCAGCCGCGCACCGTGTCGCGGGCGAAAGCGGTGAAGATATAGCGGTCGCACAAGACCAGGTAGCCCGCCCGCAGCAGCGGCACCAGTTGCCTCTCGTAGCGGTCGGCGAAATCGGTCGCGTGGATGAGGCTGAAGGTGGTGGGGGAAAGCAGTTCCCGTTTCTTGCCTTTGCTGGTCGCGTTCTTGACCAGGGCCGACGAATTCCATTCGCTGAAAAAGACCTTCAACCCCTGCAACTCCAGCCAGCGTTTCAGCAGGTAGATTTGCGTGGATTTCCCGGACCCATCCAGTCCTTCGACCGCGATCAGCCGCCCCGGAAACCCCAGTTCAGCAAACGTCTTCATCCGCCCCTCTTTTGTACAGACTCCGCCCGACAAAAGAAAACAAAATCCTCCAAAACAAAACGCGGAAGGCGCATCCCACCTTTGTCGGGCTTCGCAGACGCGTAGCGCAGGTTTCCAAACCTGCTGTGCCGCCGATTTCCAAATCGGCGCCCCGCCTGCGGGTTGGGAAAGTTTTTGCGCCCAATGACACCCCAAAAAACGACCTGGCTTGTGTTCCAACTCCGGTTGAGGGGCCAAGGTCATCTCAGCAGCGTGTTCTTGGCAGAAATTCAGAATCGGTGTAAATTGTGGGCATGTCGAACGCTGATTTATTGTCGCGCATCACGCCATCCAACATCTCCGCCGGAATGAAAAAAAGCCTTCTCTCACGCCGATCTTTCGTCAAGCGGAGCCTGGGCGGCGTCTCCGCGGCGATGACCTTACCGGGCATGGGGCCGGCACGGTTATTCGCAGCCGAGGGGCGTTCGTTTCGACCGGTGCCCTTGATTCATCAAACCGATCTGTTCCGTCCACACGCCGATCCGGACGACCACTTCGATCTGGCTTGCGTTTATGCCCTGGCCCATCGCGGCGCCATTAACCTCCTTGGGGTCTTGTGCGACTATCCGCCTTCCGGGCACTACGGCGATCCCGACCTGGCCGCCGTGGCGATGTTAAACCACCTGACCGGTTCGGCGGCGCCCATGGTCGTCGGAATGCCGAACGGACCGGCCTCGCGTCACGACCTGATGAAAACCGCCTCCGCACGCGACCTGGGCGGCGTCAATTGGCTGCTGAAAATGTTGCGCGAATCGGTTGAGCCTGCGGTGATTACTGTCGTCGGGTCCTCCAAGGACGTGGCCTTGGCCGCGCGCCGGGACCCGCAGTTGTTTGCCCGCAAATGCCGCGCGATTTACCTTAACGCCGGCACCGGCACGCCCACCCCGCAAAGCGATGACCAGCGCGATTACAACGTGGCGCTGGACCCCGCCTCCTTCGCCTCGATGTTCGATGTCCCCTGTCCGCTTTATTGGATGCCTTGTCTCGAGCAGTTGAAAGCCGGCCAGCCGCTGTCGCTTGTGGTCAGGCCCCATGGGACTTATTATCAGTTTCCAATGCGCGAAGTGCTGCCGCATTTGGCCCCACCGATGCAGCGGTTCTTCCTCTCGATGCTGGATTGTGAGCCGGCAACCGATTGGCTGCGCTCATTGCGCGCGCCCGTTGATGCCGGAAGATTGGATGATTGGGGCAAGCAGGCGCGCAACATGTGGTGTACCGCCGGCTTCCTCCATCTGGCCGGCTTGCTCATGCCTGCCACCGGTTCGTTGAGCCCGATCGGTCAAGCCCATGAACCGGCGCCTTGCCGTTTTGTCCAGGTGCAGATTGAATGTGACGATCAGGGCCGCACGCATTGGCAACCCGGTGGCTCCGCGCCGGCCCGCTGCAAATTTGAAGTCACCGACTGCGCGAATTACGCCAAAGCCATGACCGGCGCGTTAAAGGAACTCATCAGCCCGGTCGGCGCGTAAAAGGGTCCGAAAACGGGTCAGGCCCGCATAATCGCCTATTATCGTTTTCGTCCCGCATCGCGCAGAAGGTTCGCCCGGGAACCGGCGCCACTCAAGTCAACTCCTGACTTTGGGCCGATAATCCCGGCTGTCCAGGCAGCCCTCGTAGGTTGCGCGGTCAATTTTAATCCAATCCGTGCCGTTAATGCCCCGCCGGTTTTGGCTGGCCGGGCTGGCCGGAAAAGCCGAAGCCATCTTGAGCCAGCGATCTTGCTGCCGTGCGATCTCCCGAACTTCGTCGGCCACTTCCGACAGGTCCTGGTCTTGGCTCATCACCAAAGCAATGTCATAAACTCTTTTGTACGCCAAACTTACAATGTCCAAGGCGAGGCGGACATCCACCCCCTTTTCCTGTCCCACTAAAAAAGTATGGGATTGGCCGTTCGGCAGCCGGATGATTTGATTCCGATAGCGGAGAGGCCGCGAAAAGACACGAATGTTTTGACGCCCCATTTGCGCCAGTTTGGCTGTCCAAAAATGGTTCCAGAACGCGTCATCGGCGGCGTCTGGAATGCCCGTGTAAAAGCGGACTTCCTCGAGTTGCCAGCCCCGTGTCGTGCAAAGCGAGGTCGCCAGTGCCGCAACGTCGTAGTTCGGATAATGGTGGCCATAGGCATTCTTGGCCGCAAAGAAAAGATTCTGCCTGTCAACGAAGGCGATCACACGCTTGATTTGGGGTTCAGTCAGCATGGCAAAAAATAACCCCGCCCGAGGCCGTTTCCGGCGTGTCGGACGGGGAGTAAATAAAACTCCTCTGCTCCCGCACGTCATTATGAATATCCCATCCGTTCCCTTTTTGTCAACCGTTGATTTTGCTTCATGGAAACATGAACCGCGCAACGCTTTCCCCGCTGTGCATTCCCGTGTTGCCTGTCCGCCATCTTGTCCGCGATCCTGTCCGCCGTAGTCTTGACGAAGGCGGATGCCGGTCCCGTGTTGCCTGTCCTCCATAGCTCCGCCCTGCGGAGCGAAGGAGGACGCCCTGGCAACCCTCGCAACCCTGTGGCCAACGCCGCCTCCACCAGACAGGGCCTGCGCCATTGTAATCATTCCGCTGCGCTGCATTATGGGCAAGTCGCCTGTGTCGCGCCCAAACAACCATCGCAACACAGCCGACATGCCAGCGTGTCGCTTCGCTCAAAAAACGGTTAATCGCATATTGCCGTCTTCTTCCCGCATCGCGCAGAAGGTTCGTCCAGGAACCTGCAGCAATCAACTTCAATCGCTTGGCTGGCCGAGTGCATCTCTGGCAGGCGTTTCCACTGTCCGGCCCCCCAATTGCCTCGCCAAGAAAAGACTTGAATCCGGGCAAGTCCGGTGGGAATTTCCCCGTATGAAGACTTTAACCGTGGATGATCGGCAGCGGATTCGGCTCCCGAAGGCAAAACCGGGAGCGGTTTTTGCTTATGAGCCGAACTTGGATGGGACGATCAAACTCGTTCCGGTGGTCCCAAAGCCCGGACCCAGGCGGGTTGTGGCCAGGCTGATCAAACGGGGAAAAGGAATGTTTTTCCAGGTTCCCACCGGCTACACGCTCGATCCTCAAGCCATCGGCAAGGCGGTGGCCGAGGAGCGGGAAAGCCGTTCATGAGGACCTATTGGGACACCTCGGCGGCGATCAATGCGGCCCTCTCGCCTGAAGTCTTTCGGCGGCTTGACAGTGGAGAGCACGTGGCCCGCTTGCATCTTCTGGCGGAGTTTTTTGCCACCATGACAGGACGCGGCGTGGAGATCACCGACCAAGCCGGAAATGCCGACCGGATGGTGTTCACTCAAAACCAATGCGCAGCCTGGCTGAGAAAATTCGCCGACAGACTTCAGTTTGAGGAGTTGACCAAGGATGAAGCGTTGAACGGCCTCGACAAGGCGCAACGCCTGGGCGTCCAAGGAGCGCGGGTGTATGACTATTGGCATGCCTTGGTCTCGGACAAGGCGAAGTCCAACCAACTCCTCACGCGCAACACGCGCCACTTCCAAGGCTTGACCGAAAACGTCGCCTGGCCCTAAAACGGCTCTCCCCGGACATCCCTCGCGTGGACGAAGCGGCCGTCCTCATAGCACGCAGGCCGTGCGCCATTGCTGAGAAGTCGGTAGCATAGACTGCACGCGAGGCCAAGGGAATAGCCGCGAAAGGGCGCAACCCGGAAAGCATTCGGGGCTGCAGTGCAATCCATCAGAATCACCCATTCCCAACAAGATTTGCAGTCCGACGCTTGGCCGGAAAAATTCATTGGGCAGAGGAATGATCGGCAGGGAATGGGAAAAAGAGTTTGCAGTCTTATTCCTCTGCCGAACGTTCCTTTGCCTTTTTGCCTTCCCACCTGCCTTGTCCATCTTCCCTTTGGTTGCGGCTGGCTGCGCTGTGCTTTTGGCGCCTTTTCGCGGCCATTTACTGAGAAGTCCGTCGCATAGACTACACTTGGGCCCGAGTGAATAGCCCTTTTGCCTGCCTCGCCATAGCCTGGCGGCGGCGGGCGCCTCTTTGCGGCCATTTGATTGCGTTCAATCCTGCGGCCTTCTCTGCAACCCCCTGGCGGCCCAGGCCGAAAAAAAATTCAAAAAAAAGTTGTAAAAACACGAAATCATGGTATAGTCCCAACGCAAGGAACTTGTTCTTTGACAGGTTGCCGGCCCCGCGGAAGGGATTCCCCGCAGCCGGCGGCCGGGATGCGGCGGCGGGATGTTGGAGGCGCCTCAAACGGGCGCCCCCGCGCCATGCGCGGCACAACCGCCGTATGCACTTGGCCTCCAGCATCCCGCTTCCTCACCCGAAGCGCAGACAACCGAAAACTCCGGGCCGCGGCCTTCACCGCGGCCCCCAACCGAAAGAAAATATGCCACACGCACGAACAGGAAAAATCGCCCGGCTCCCGCTGGCCGTCCGGGAGAAGATAAACCAGCAACTCAAGGACGGCCTGCCCACGCGGCAGATCGCCCAATGGCTCAACCAAGACAACGCCGTCAAAGCCGTCCTCAAGCTGCAATTCGACGGCGAACCCATCTCGGACAACAACCTCTCCGAGTGGCGCCGCGGCGGATTCCAAACATGGCAGAACGAGCAGGCGGCCGACGCCACCATCAAAAAAACCATGGCCATGCTCCCCAAGGAAGCCGGCGCCCTCCAACTCACCCTGACCGACAAGATGCTCCTCCTCTACACAGCCCACGTGCTCGAGGACCTCAAGGCGCTGGATACCATCCAGACCATCGAGGGCCGGGTCAACCTCTGGCGCGAGGTGCGTCTCGGCATCCTGGCCATGCGCCGCCTCCAATTCGAGTCTCTCCGCATGAACGACCTCTACGGCCAAAAGAACGAATCCATCCTCATGTCCGATGAGGACAGCGAAGAGCGGGTCAGGGCCATCCTCGGCATTGACCCGGATGCGCCGCGGTTCAACCAAGAAACCCGCACATTCGAGGGGCCGGGCGCGGACCGGCTCAACGCCCAACTGGCCGAGCTGAACAAGGAGAATAAGCCGTGAGCCGCACCCCTCCGGAAGTCAAAGCCTACTGGCGGGCCGCGCTCGGCATGGACCCCTGCGCCCCGCAATACGACGAGACCATACGCCAGTTCGTCGGCCATCAAGCCGAAAAACTCAACGCGGCGCTGGACCAACTCCGAAATACCGAAGCCGCAGGGCAAACCCGGCGGTTCGCCAACATAAGCGGACCGGGCCGCGACCTGCTCATCGTCCTGGAAGTCGCCAACAGAGAACGAGCCAAAAAGGGGCTGCACCCGGTCGTGTACGACGCGCTCACGGCAACAGCACAGGAACGGGTCAAGACGCTGCGACGCGGAAATTAGCACCAATTAGCACCAATTAGCACCAATTAGCACCTAAAAAACTTTCTTGATGGCAAAAAAGAGCCAGGTCGGGGCTTGCGCAAGCCCCCGCGCAGTCATTCTGTCGCCCTACCCGCCCCTGTTGGTAGGGCGAGGCTCCCGCCGAGCCGGGCGTCTTCAAACACCGGGATGCGCCCGCTGCGCCCTCCGCCGCGCATTCCAAGTTTGACTTGTCCCCGTGGAACTCTTAAACTACAGCGCATGTTGGCTGCTGAATCCAGTGGCGTGGCCGTGTCCATCGGTCCTTCGCCCCTGCCGCTCTCCGGGTGGAAACAAATCTCGGACGCGGTGGAACCGTTTCTGCAAAGCGTCGCCAGTCAGTTGGCGGCGCAAACGGAGGCCTTTGAACCGCAAATCGCCGCCTTCGCCCAATACGCCCTGACCGCCCAGGGCAAACAGCTCCGCCCCATGCTCGTTTCCCTCAGCGGCCAGACCCTCGGCTCTCTCAAGGAGGCTCATCGCACCGTCGCCGTGATCATCGAAATGATCCACCTGGCCACCCTGGTGCATGACGATGTCATTGACGAAGCCCAGTTGCGCCGCGGACGCCTCACCCCGGCGGCCCATTGGGGCAATGAAATTTCCGTCCTCCTGGGCGATTGCCTCTTTGCCCACGCTCTCAAGCTGGCCGCCAGCTTCCCCACCCCGGAAGTCTGCCGCGCCGCCTCCAGCGCCGCCAACACCGTCTGCGCCGGCGAAATCCTGCAAAGCCGCGCACGGGGGAATTTTGACGTTTCGCGCGGCCATTATTTTAAAACCCTCGCTATGAAAACCGGCGAATTGTTCGCCTTGTCCTGCGATTTGGGCGGCTACGTCAGCGACGCCACGGCGGCCCGGCGCAAATCGTTGCGCGAATACGGTCTGGCCCTGGGCACCGCTTACCAGTTGTATGACGATTGCCTGGACGTGCTGGGGTCGGAGATCACCGCCGGCAAGACCCTCGGCGCGGACCTGGCCAAAGGCAAAATGACCCTCCCTCTGTTGATCGTCCGCGACCGGGCCGGGGCGGAGGACATAAAGCGCCTGCGGCATTGGCTGGTCAATTGGGAACCGGCCTGCCTGCCCAGCCTGGTCGAACTGATGGCCAAGTACGAGGCCTTTGCCGAATCCCGCGCCATCATCCAGCAGTACCTGCTGGCGGCACGCCAGGCCCTTCTGACCCTGCCCCCCGGCGATGGCCGGTCGGGCCTGGCCGGCTTGACGGATTTTCTGGCGGAACAAACCGAAGCCCTTGGGGTTGTCTATTGATGTTCTCCGGTGGAGAGATTGCATACGAAAGCCGAACTCGAAAAACTTCTTCCCAGCCAGCCGGCGCCGGGTCCCCCGGAAGCCCCCCCCGAAGCACAGGAGACCGACGACTTGAGCCTGGTTCGCCACGCCCAAGCGGAGGACATGGGGGCCTACGATCAATTGGTGCGCCGCTACCAGGAACGGCTTTACGCCACTGTCTATCACATGACTTCCAATCACGAGGACGCCAACGACCTGGTCCAGGAAACTTTTATCAAGGCCTTCCGCGCCCTCAAGTCCTTCAAGGGCGATTCCAGCTTTTACACCTGGATCTACCGCATCGCCGTCAACAAAACCATCAACTTCCTCAAACAGCGCAAAAACCGCATCCAGATGAGCCTCGACGACTTGGATTTCAACGTCGAAAACGACCCCGACCTGGTCGCCCTGATCTCCGAGAAAACCCCGCGGCGAAACCTGCACCTGAGCGAATTGCAGGAGAAATTGAACGGCGCCATGCGCAAACTGTCAGAACATCACAGAATGGTTGTGGTCCTGCACGACATCCAGGGGCTTTCCCACGAGGAAATCGGCACGATCATGGATTGCAATGTCGGCACTGTCCGCTCGCGCCTTTTCTATGCGCGCCAGCAATTGCAGGCCCACTTGTCGGATTATTTGAAGTAGTCTTGTCAGCACTATGAATTCGGATTCGGAGAATTTTGAGGCCCTGCGCAAATTGTTGGCTTTGAAACGCCATGAACAGCCGCCCCCCGGTTATTTCCCCCGCTTGCCCGACAAGATCGTTCTCCGCATCGAACGCGGGGACGCCCAACTCAATTTCTGGGAACGGTTCGTCGCCGGATACTCCTTCCGCCCGGCCTTTGCCTATAGTTTCGCCCTGGCCGCCTTCGGCGCGCTGGCCTTCAGCGTCGTCAACTCCGTCAAAACCGCCGACGATTCCGCCCCGCAACTGGCCGGCATCGGCTGGCCCGCCGCCACGTCCAGGGAGGCTCTGGCCGGTCAGTTCTACCCGTCCGACTCGCTCTACGTCGCCAACTGGAGGATGGGCAGCACCAATCCCGGCGCGGCGGCCCCGGCCCTGCCCTCGTTATTTGGCCCGCCCGATCGCTCCCGCGCCCTCCCGGCTTCCTACCAGGCGGGACCGCCCTGAGCCTTCCGGGCTGACTTCATTTTTTTGACCAACTCTCTCCTAATCTTAATCGTAATCTGTAATGCGTCAGTGACGGCGGGCCGGGGAAAGGTAGGGTCGCCTCGCCGAGGCGACCGTTCCGGCAAGAACCACCCGCGGACGGCTCGGCGAGCCGTCCCTACCTTCCGTGACTGACGCATTACCGTAATCTTAATCTTAATCCTTCCCATGCGACCGGGATTAAGATTAAGATTACTCTATGCGACATACCATATCTGTCCTGGTGGAAAACAAGTTCGGCGTGCTCACGCGCGTGGCCGGCCTCTTCAGCGGCCGCGGCTACAACATTGACACCCTCAACGTCGCCCCCACCCAGCACGCCAACACCTCCCGCATGACCATCGTCACCCGCGGCGATGACGCCACCGTGGACCAGATCGAAAAACAGCTCAACAAGCTGGTCAACGTCCTGGAGGTGCATGATTTCAGCGAAGCCGAGTTCATTGACCGCGAATTGGTCCTCATCCGCGTGGCCGTCAACGCCAAGACCCGCCCCGAAATCATGCAGATGACCGACATCTTCCGCGCCAAAATCGTGGACGTGCAGCCCAAGAGCCTGACCATCGAAATCACCGGCAACGAAAGCAAAATCGAGAAGTTCCTGGGCTTGATGAACACCTTCGGCGTGCTGGAGCTTTCCCGCACCGGCAAAATCGCCCTCTCCCGCAAGTGACATTTATCAGTCAACCCTTAACAAGAACCCATCCCATGCCCGCTAAAGTTTATACCGACAAAGACGCCGACCTCAAACATCTCCAAGGCAAGACCCTGGCCGTCCTGGGCTTCGGCTCCCAAGGCCACTCCCACGCCCTCAATTTGAAAGACAGCGGCTGCAACGTCATCATCGGCCTTTACCAAGGCAGCAAATCCGCTCCCGTGGCCCGCTCCCACGGCTTTGAGGTCCTCAGCAGCGCCGAGGCCGTCCGCCGCGCCGACGTCATCTTCGTCGCCATCCCCGACACCAAGCAGCCCAAGGCCTACCGGCAGGACATCGCGCCCAACCTGGCGCCGGGCAAGACCTTGCTGTTCTCGCACGGCTTCTCCATTCATTTCAAAACCATCGTGCCGCCCAAGGACGTCAACGTCATCCTGGTCGCTCCCAAGGGACCGGGGCACATCGTCCGCCGCCAATACCTGGAAGGCAAAGGCGTTCCGGCCCTCATCGCCGTTTATCAGGACCCCGGCCGGCAATCCAAGCGCATCGCCCTGGCCTGGGCCAAAGGCATCGGCGCCACCCGCGCCGGCGTCATCCAGACCAGCTTCAAGGAGGAAACCGAGACGGACCTCTTCGGCGAACAAACCGTCCTGTGCGGCGGCGCCACCACCTTGATCGTGGCCGGCTACGAAACGCTCGTCCGAGCCGGCTACCAGCCGGAGATGGCCTATTTCGAATGCCTGCACGAGCTGAAATTGATTGTGGATTTGATCAACGAAGCCGGCATCAGCGGCATGCGCTTCTCCGTCTCCGAAACCGCCAAGTGGGGCGACGTGAGCATCGGCCCGAAGATCATTGACGCCGGCGTCAAAAAGCGGATGCTGGCGGCCCTCAAGGACATTCAATCCGGCAAATTCGCCAACGGATGGATCAACGAGTACAACGGCGGCTGCAAGAAATACAACGCCCTGCTCAAGGCCGGCGAAAAGCATCCCATCGAGCAGGTCGGCCGCCGCCTGCGCGCCCTGATGCCCTGGATGAAGAAACGCTCCGTCAAAGGCGTCCAGGCGGCCTACTGAGCACGACCACGCCGGGGCATTCCCTTGCCATCCCTCTTGCATCAGGAATTTGCATCGTTCAATGCTCCGGCCAGTTTGCATAAAGATGAAGACATCTCACTTGTTGCCCCCGATGCTCGGGCTGGCTGCCGCCCTTGCGGCCGTCGGCCAGCCTGACTCCACCGCTCATCTCTCGGACTACATCCGGCCGTTCATCGGCACGCACGGTGAAGGCAGCATGTATCCGGGACCGGCCGCGCCCTTCGGCATGATTCAACCGGGGCCGGATTCAAACGGGAAACAATTCTCCGGCTACGATCATGAAGACCCGATGATCCACGGCTTCAGCATGACGCACCTGAGCGGAACGGGTTGGTGGGACCTGGGCGATTTCCTGTTCATGCCCGGCATCGGCGAGCCGAAATATGATCCCGGCACAGACACCCAACCTCGCTCGGGTTACCAGTCCGCCATTTCGCACAACGACGAATCCGCCTCGGCTGGTTACTACAAGGTCAAGCTGCAAGATTACGAAACCTGGGTGGAATTGACCGCCTCCGATCGCGCCGCGATGCTGCGCATCACCTTTCCTGAGTCTCAACAGGCGTGGATTCTCACTGATCTAAAACACGTTCTGCACTGGAATATCGTCTGGTCGCACATCCGTGTGGAAGACAATGCCACGGTGACCGGCTACCATCTGGAAAACGGCTGGGCCAAAGAACGGCATCTCTACTTTGCCGCGCGTTACTCCAGGCCCTTCGATGACTATCGCATCATCAATGACGGCAAGCCCGTCGTCTATGGCGGGCAACGGTTCCGCAGCCAATCGGAAGTCGAAGGAGGTGCCATCCGCTTTCAAAGCCAGGCCGAGGCGGCCGGGGCCAACCTGCGATTTCTGGCCAAATACAAGACCAGCAAAGACGAAGTCATCCAGGTGAAAATTGCCCTCTCGGCCGTCAGCGCCGAAAACGCCTTGAAAAATCTCGATGCCGAAATTCCTGATTGGGATTTCGATGGAGTCAGAAACGAAACACGCCATAAATGGGACCGTGAACTGAGTAAAATCCAAATTGACGGCACGCAGGAGGAAAAGGAAACTTTTTACACCGCCATGTATCATGCCTTCCTCGCGCCCAACCTCTATCAAGATGTCACCGGCGAGTACCGCGGCTTCGATCAAAACATCCACCAAGCCGTGGGATTCACCAATTACACCATCTTTTCGCTGTGGGATACCTTCCGGGCGGAACATCCGTTGCTGGCCTTGATCCAGGCCCAACGCGACGGCGACATGATCAACACCATGCTGGCCCACTACGATCAAAGCGTGGATCACATGCTTCCGATCTGGACCTTGCAGGCCAATGAAACCTGGTGCATGATTGGCTATCACGCCGTTTCGGTCATCGTGGACGGCTACTTCAAGGGCGTTAAAGGATTCGATGCCCAGCGCGCCTACAACGCGATCAAAACCACGGCTATGAATCCCAGATACGACGGCCTGCCTGACTATGACAGGCTGGGTTGGGTGCCTGATGACAAAGAGACCGAATCGGCCGCCAAAACCCTGGAGTATGCTTATGACGACTGGTGCATTGCGCAGATGGCCAAAGCGCTGGGGAAAAAAGAGGACTGCGCCCATTTCCTGAAGCGGGCGGGGAGCTATAGCAATATATTTGACCCCACCGTCGGCTTCATGCGCGGCAAGGACTCCGAGGGCAATTGGCGGACGCCGTTCGATTCGCACGCGCACAAGGACTTCACCGAGGGAAACAGTTGGCAATATACCTGGTATGTGCCGCAGGACATGCCGGGCTTGATTGCCCTTTTCGGGGGCAATGATAAGTTCATCCAGAAACTCGATGAACTCTTCACCTTCGGGAAACCGGAAAACAAGGAGGATGACGCCGCCAACGGCGTCATTGGCGAGTATTGGCATGGCAACGAACCCAGTCACCAAATCATCTACTCCTACTGTTATGCCGGCCAGCCGTGGAAGGCTCAAGCGCGTTTGCGCGGGATCGTCAAGGACTTCTATGGCAACAAACCAACCTCGCTCACCGGGAACGACGACTGCGGCCAGATGTCCGCCTGGTACATTTTCACCGCCCTGGGATTTTACCCCGTTTGCCCCGGCAGCGACTACTATGTCATCGGCAGTCCGGCGCTCCCGCGCGCGGTGATGACCCTCTCCAACGGCCACAAACTGACCATGGAAGCGGAGAACCTGTCCGACGCGAACCTTTACGTGCAATCCATGACCCTCAACGGCAAACCCTGGAACAGCGTCTTTCTTCCCTGCCGCCAAATCGCGCGCGGCGGCAGCATTGTTTTCAAGATGGGCCCGCAGCCAGACAAAAACTGGGGTTCCGACAGTCGCTTGAACCAGAACTCCACGCTATAAACACAACGCCGGGCGTCTGCAAAGAGGAATAAATTTGGCTGCGCCAGAACCATTCCCCCGTCATATCTTGTACTGTGGAATTTTCATGGCCTCGCCCTCTTTTAAGGCCGACTGGTGGGCCACGATGCCCGCGACTGTCAGGTTCAGGGCGGCGGTGATGTCCACCAGCGGTTTGCGATCCTGCAGAATAGCCGTGACAAACTCATTCATCAGGTATCCGTGCGAGCCGCCGTGCGCGCCTGGCGCCACCTTGGGCGGCAAGGGCGGACGACGCAGATCCGGCAGATCCTTTGCCAGCCCCTCGTACTTCTCATAGAATGAGCCTTTCTCCCCGCGGATGCGCCCCATTTCGCCGCCAAATCCCGGCGTGTCCCAACTGACCGCCATTCTGGAACTGCCTCCCTGGCTGGTCCGCAGCAGCGCGATTTCGGTGCCGAATGGATTCTGGTATGGATTGCCGGCCGGTTGCAGGTGCTCGGCCGCACTGCGCATGCCAAGGCAGGAAACCTCCGTGAAACTTTCTCCGCTGACACACAAATGGTAGGCATTGGCGTGCGTGGGGTACCACTGCGGCGGCAGGCCAAGTCTCCATTGCTTATAGGAATCAATCAATTGCGCCTGATAGTGAAAATACTCACCCTCCGAGTACAACAGTTTGCCCATCCCGCCCGCATTGTAGATTTGCCGCATGGCATGGAGGTCTTCGTGAAAGCAAGAGGTTTCAAACATCATATACTTGAGGCCGCTTCTCTTGACCGCCTCCAACAGCTTCCCGGCGTCCTCAAGGGAACCGAACACCGCCGGCACCGCCGACGCCACGTGTTTGCCGTGTTTCAGGACTTCCATGCAATGCCGCGCGTGGCTCGGCGCGTCGGTGGCCACAAACACCGCCTCAATATCGTCGTCGGTCACCAGTTCCTCAAGCGAGGGATACGTCTTGGCGCAGCGGCAGGCCCTGGCCAGGTTGCGGCAACGGTCGGGAAACAAATCACTGACCGCCACCACCTGCACGTTGGGGTGATCTTGAAAACCAAACGCCGCCCCAAATTGACAAAGACCGTAGCCGACGATGCCCACGCGGATCTTGCGCTCTGAAATGGCCTGCCAGCCCTTGGCCGCGCCCGCCTCCTCAGGCGCCTTCTCGAATCCTTGAATTGTTTTTTCCTGCGACTGGCCGGCTCGCGGCAGCCCAAAGGCCACCGTCCCAAGACCCATCGCCTGGAGAAATGATCGCCGTGAGGTTCTCGTTTCTTTCATGCTTGAATTCCTCGTTGCTGATTCATCTGGCCGGTTCGACTGGAGGCTGGCACATTCACCCCGCTTCGTCCAGTCCGATCCTGCTGGCCGGCGCAATGATCCCTCTTTTGCCATGGCCGTTGAATTCCCTTGCCATGCCGCCGGATTCCGTGGTATCTTCTCGTTTGTTGATTAGATGTGGCGGCCGGGTCACGCCTCGGTCGTGTAACGGATTGACCATCAACGATGCCCGCGTGGCGGAATTGGCAGACGCGCTAGATTCAGGTTCTAGTGAGTAACATCGTACAGGTTCAAGTCCTGTCGCGGGCACCACCTTATCTGTTGATAATAAAGAGGTTACAAACGTCACGAGAAACTCCCCCAAAGAAAACCCAAACAAAACGGGCGTTCCCCGCTGCGCGTTCCCGTCTTGGCATCCGGCTTGCTGCAATCACGAAGGCCAAGCCAAATGCCAACACGCGAACGCTCCGCCCCGACAAGTGCCTGGTCGTGTCGTCATTGTCCCCAGCATTGCGCCCCGGCTGCCATCGCAACACTGGGGCCAATGCCGTCGCCACCAGCGGATGGCTTGCGCCGGTTCGTCGCTTTTCGCGAAGCACTCCTCTCGAATTGTCATTCCGAAATCCGAGCTTGCCCTCCCAAGTATGCGCCTTTAGCTCAAGTTTTGCCGGGATCCTTGACAGTTATCGTGATTCGGATGCAAGTGTTTGAACCATAGATATTTATAAGAATATTGGGGGCGGGGCTGCCGCAATTCTGTCGGACCTCGTTACACTTTTGGAGTTTTTCCGGCTTTCGGCCGGAAATCTAAACCGTTGGCAAGCGTTTTGTATGCAATACTTTATGAATCAAACGAAAATCTGATCTGCTTTTGGCGCATAAATTGCTGTCAAATCAACTACTGAACCCTGAATTGGTCTCAAAAATTGCACATGAAAACAAAAACAAATTCCGAACGAAAAGTTGGCTTGACAACACCGATATTGATTTGCGGTCTTTTTGTTGGTCATCAAGCGATGGCCCAATTGTTTTTGCCAGACACAACTTTTTTACAAGGCATCAACGTTAGTGAAACTGCTGCATTTGGCGAAACCGGAACTTTGAACAGCATTACGCACAATGGAAACGCCGTTGATTACAATATAACATTCGGACCAAATGAGGACCTGTACCCAGGTGAAGAGGGAGTGGATGTCGATGCCACCTTTTTCGGACCTGCGTTAAATCTCTCGGGATTCACCGGGACAGAAGTTAATACAGAAGTGCTTAGCGGCTCGCTGACGATTGTCATGTACGTTCAAGGTGGAACCCCACCGTACAGCTGGGTCCAGGCGGACGGTCCTAGCGGCCAAAGCCTGGCCAATGGAGTAATACCGTTGACAGACGAATTCCTGACTTCAAACCAACCGCTCGACCCAAGCGATCTCATTAGGTATGGATTTGGTTTTTTTGGTCCCGTAGGGACAACAGCTACGATTGAGATTTTACCGGTAGGCGTACCTGACCAGTCTTTGACACTCGCGCTGCTGGCGGGAGTGGCGGGAGGTTTGGAGTTTCTTCGCCGGCGTAAAGTCTAATCTTGTTCCTTCATGGAATTTGTTCTTTTTCCGTCATCGCTCGCAACCAAGACGTCGGTTTTGGCTGTCCACTCTCGCGGCAGGGGGTAATTCAGCGTGTGTATCTGTCGCTCTCCTCCACGGCGACTGGCGGCTTCATTTTCCTTTTTGTCTCCGCAAGCCCAATCAATCTCGGCAGACGTTTAAGCCAGAACTCGATGTTGCAAAACAGCTTGGCCGTGAAATCTTGCAACCAGAGTTGGCTTTTGCGCAGAAACTTCCGCTTTTCAGGCGGCGTGTTCGCCCAACGATAACGGCGCATGAATCGCCGCAGTTGCACCGCCTCTTTCGCGGACACTTCCCGATCTTCCCGTTTCCCAAACGGCAAGTTCTTGCGCCCAATCACACCCCAAAACCGCCCCGGCTTGTGCTCCAATTCCGGCATTTCCTCCTTCTTGGCAAAATACCGTTTGCCGACCCGGCAGCCGGTGAGAATTCTCCGCATCTTCTCGTTTGACAAATCCGGCGCGTGAATACAAATTGTATCAGTGCGCATCATTAAAGAGGAATTTCTGGTGGCGGCAGGGCGGGAACATCCCCCGGCGGCCCGCCCTTTGGATGCCTGGCGCAAGTTCGTCAAAACGGCGGCATGGCGCAACTTGGTGGACGTGCGGCAGACCTATCCTGAAACTGACGGCGTGAAGGTTCGCAGCGGGCGACAGGTGCTTGTCTTCAACATCCGGCGCAATGACTACCGGCTGATTGTGGCGGCGCATTTCAACCGCCAGATCGTCTATACTTTGCGCTTTATGACACACGCAGAATACAGCCAAGACCGCTGGAAAGAGACCTTATGAAAACGACACATGCAAGAGCCGGGTTTGCCCGGCTGCCAAAAGACTACGCCGGGCTCTGCCGGCTGCTGACGCCGCGGCCCATCCGTGACAAGGCGGAGTTCGAAAACGTCACGGAAATCACAGACGTCATGGCCGGGCACAAGCTCACACCAGACCAGGAGGACTATTTTGATCTTCTTTGCCGGTTGATTGAGGACTACGAAAAGGAGCGTGTGGACGCGCCCAAAGTCACCGTCCTGGAAGCATTGCAACACCTGTTGGACGCCCACGGCATGAGCGCGGCGGACCTGGCGCGGTTGTTGGATGTTCACCGGACGCTGGGCGCGATGATTCTGCGCGGGGAACGCAAGCTGACGCTCAATCATGTGCGGACTTTAGCGCGGCACTTTGGCGTGTCTGCCGACGTGTTCCTGTCGTAAGTCTCCTTGTGTGTCGCCCGCCGTAACTCCTTGGTTATCAGGGCCGGCGGACAGGCTCAAGTCCTGTCGCGGGCACCACTTTACGTCCGGTGAATCTCGTGCCGGATGTCCCGCGCCTCGCACAAATAGACCACTTCCTCGGCGATGTTGGCCGCGTGGTCGCCCACGCGCTCCAGGCACTTGGACACGGTCATCAGGTTCAGGCAGCGGCTGATGTTGGCCGGATTCTCCACCATGTAGCCCGACAATTCCCGGTGCAGCTCCCGGTTCAGGGCGTCCACTTCCTTGTCCCGCGGAACGATCGCTCGCGCTTTCTCCGGTTCCTTGCGGACAAAGGAGTCCAAGGCTTCCTTGAGCAGCCCCAAAGCGATGGCGGCCATGCGCGGGATGTCAATGAAGGGCTTGAGTTGCGGCTCCTGGCTCAGCTCCAAGGCGCGCCGGGCGATGGTCGTGGCCTCGTCGCCAATGCGTTCCAAGTTGTGGGAGATCTTCATGGCCACGGTGATCAGCCGCAAATCCGAGGCCAGCGGCGCCTTGGCCAGCAGACTGATCGCCAGATCGTCTATCTCGATCTCCAACTCGTCCATCAGGTCGTCGTTCTCCTGCACCTGGCTGGCCAGCGCGTCGTCCCGCTGCACCACCGACTGGACGGCCTGGCTGACGGCGCTTTCGGCGTAGCTGCCCATCGTCAGGAGCTTCTCCTTGAAGTTGGCCAGTTCCTCGTCGAAATACGTTTGCATCCCGTCATCTTACGCCCGATCAGCCGAAACGGCCAGTGACGTAATCCTCCGTTTGTTTGTTCGCCGGGTTGGTGAACAGTTTCCGGGTGCGATCAAACTCAATGAGTTTGCCCAGATAAAAGAACGCCGTCGCATCGGAAATGCGCGAGGCCTGCTGCATGTTGTGGGTGACGATCACGATGGTGAATTGCTTCTTCAATTCCAGGATCAATTCCTCGATCTTGGCCGTCGCCAGCGGGTCCAGCGCCGAGGCCGGCTCATCCATCAGCAATACCTCCGGCTCGATGGCCAGCGCCCGCGCGATGCACAACCGCTGCTGCTGCCCCCCGGACAGGCTCAGCGCGTTGGCATGCAGACGGTCTTTGACTTCCTCCCACAGCGCCGCCATGCGCAAAGTCCGCTCCAGCCGCTCGCGCAATACTCCCCGGCTCCGCACTCCGTTGAGCTTCAGTCCCACCGTCACGTTCTCGGCCACGGACATCGTGGGGAAGGGATTGGATTTCTGAAACACCATGCCGACCCGCCGCCGCACCCGCGTCGCATCCACCTCCCCGCGGTAAAGGTCCTCGCCAAAGAGCCTCACCCGGCCTTCGACCCGCGCGCCGGGGACCAGGTCATGCAGGCGGTTCAAGGCCCGCAGGAACGTGGATTTGCCGCAACCGCCCGGTCCGATCACCGCCGTGACCGACCCGGTGGGAATCTCCACGGAGACATCGTCCAGGACCTTGTGGGCGCCGAACCAAACGCTCAACCCCTGAACCTCAAACGCAATTTGCGGCCCGGCCGGCGCGCGCGCCGGCGGCGGGGACTCGGTCTTTGGCGGGGCAACGGGCTGCTCGCTGGTCATGGCGTGTCCTTCATCGGGTGGAGGGCGTGCTGCGGCCGCGCGTGAGGAGTCGAACCCCTGTATTGAGCGTCAGCACGATCAAGATCAAAACCAGCGCCCCGGCCCACGCCTGCCGGCGCCAGTCCTCGTAGGGCGAGGGGCCGTAGTCGTAGATTTGCCGCGGCAGCGAGGCGATCGGCTCGGAGAGTTTATGGCTCCAAAACCGGTTACCCGACGCCGTGAAGAGCAAGGGCGCCGTTTCGCCAGCCACGCGCGCGCAGGCCAGCAAAATTCCGGTCACGATGCCTTTGCCAGCCGTTCTCAGGACGATATGAATGACGCCTTTCCATTTGGGAATGCCCAGCGCCAGAGCCGCTTCCCGGCAACTGTTTGGCACCAACGCCAGCATTTCCTCCGTCGCCCGTACGATCAGGGGGATCATGATCAGTCCCAAGGCCAGCCCGCCGGCGTACGCGGAAGGCCCTTTCATGGGCACCACCACCAGCGCATAGACGACCACGCCCCACACGATGGACGGCGTGCCGTTTAAAATGTCCGCCGCGAACCGCACGCTCCAATTCAGCCGGCCCGAGCCGTATTCCGAGAGATAGACGCCCCCGAGCACGCCGACTGTCACCCCAATCAGGCTGGCCAATCCGACGAGCACCAACGTGCCCACGATCGCGTTGGCCATCCCGCCGCCGGCTTCGCCGACCGGCTTGGGAAGATGCACCAGGAACCCCCAATCCAGCGCACCGGCCCCCTGGCGCACAACGTGAAACAAGATCAGCGCCAAGGGCATGATGACGATGACCGCGCAGGCAAGGCAGAAGGCGGAGACCAACCTGCTTTTGATCTTCCGCCATCTATGGATAGGTGCGCTCATGACCGTTTAGGCGCGTTTGGGCACGCCGACCGCCCCGATCAGAAGATGCGCCAGGATGTTTGTGGCTATCGTCACCAAGAGCAGCACCAGCCCCAATTCAAACAGCGCGCTGGTGTGCAAATCGCCCGTCGCTTCGGCGAACTCGCTGGCAATCGCGCTGGTCAGCGTCGCCCCCGGGGCCAACAGCGAGGCCGAAGCATTGGAGTTGTTGCCGATGACCATCAGCACCGCCATCGTCTCACCCAAGGCCCGGCCCAAACCCAACATCCCCGCGCCAAAAATGCCCCGCGTCGAACCTTTCAGCACCGCCAGGCGCGTCACCTCCCAGCGCGTCGCCCCCAAGGCGAACGCTGCCTCCCGGCACGAGTCCGGCACAGCCCGAAACACTTCGCGCGAAATGGAAGTGATGATCGGCACGATCATGATCGCCAGGATGATCGCGGCCGACAGCATGCAATATCCCCCTCCAATCCGGCCCTGAAAATACGGCAGGAACCCGAAGAATTTTTGCAGCAGCGGATACGGATGGCCGGCCAGCCACGGCACCAGCACGTTCATGCCCCACAGTCCAAGGATCACGCTGGGAATTGCCGCCAGCATCTCGATCAACGTCATCGCCGGCTGTCGCAGCCAGCCCGGCGCCAGTTCCGTCAGATAGACGGCCGAGGCCAGGCTCAAGGGCAGCGCCAGCAACAGCGCCAGGAACGACGACACAAAAGTGCCCGAGATGAACCGCAGCGCGCCAAAGTCCCCATGCACCGGGTCCCAGTTTGAATGCGCCAGGAAGCGCCAGCCAAATTTCTTGAGCGAAAGCCCGGAGCCTTCAAACAGTTTCCACCCCACCAGGATCAGCAGCACAAAGACCATCATCGCCATGCTCCAGGCCAGGCACTTGAATGCCGCCTCTCCGCTCCTGGAGGGCGCGGCCGGCACAATCCCTCCCTTGGCTCGGTCTTCTTTCGCGCAGACGACATTCATCACTGGGCGCAATCAATACTTGATTCCGTTGATTTCCGCCAGCACGCGCTGAATCAACTCCTCGGGCAGCGGCGCGTAATTGAGCGCCGGCGCCATCCGTTCCCCGTCCCGCATCGCCCATTTGAGGAACCCGACTATTTTCCCCCCCTTGTCCACGTCGCGCTGCTCTCGATACACCAGGAGCCACGTGGCCCCGGCGATGGGATAGGCCTTCTGGCCGGGCGGATTGACCATCGAAAACCGGAAATCCCCCGGTATCGCCGCCCCCTCCAGCGCGGCGGTGACCGACGCGATGGACGGGGCGATGTAATTCCCCGCCGCATTTTTGACACTCGCGTAGGGCAGATGGTTTTGCACGGCATACACCAGCTCCACGTAGCCGATGGCCCCCGGAATTTGTTTGACCTGGCCGGTCACGCCCTCATTGCCCTTGGCCCCCAAACCGGCCGGCCATTTCACCGCCGTCCCGCGCCCGACCTGCCTCTCCCACTCCCGGCTTACGCTGCTGAGATAATCCACAAAAATATACGTCGTGCCGCTCCCATCGGCCCGATGCACCACCAGGATGTCCGCGTCCGGCAACGCCACCCCGGGATTCTGCCCGGCCAGCCGCGGATCGTTCCACTTGCTGATTTTGCCCAGAAAAATGTCCGCGATGGCCCTGCCGTCCAGCCGCAATTCGGGCGCCCCCGGCAGATTATACGTCACCACGTCCGCCCCCGCCACTGTGGGCACGTGCAGGATTTTCCCCCGCGCTTTGGCCAGGTTTTGGTCGCTCATCGGGCCGTCCGACGCGCCAAAATCCACCGTCCCCTCGATAATCTCCTTCTGTCCCCCGCCCGATCCGATGGACTGGTAGTTGAAGCGGACCGACGGGTCCACTTTGCTGTACTCGTCAAACCATTTCGAGTAGATCGGGTAGGGAAAAGTCGCCCCCGCCCCGTTGATCAGCAGTTGGGCCGGCGCCCGTTGCGCTCCCGCCGGCGCCAGGGCCGCCAACGCCAAGGCCATCCATTGAAATCTCGTTTTGCTTTTTTTCACGCTCCCACGACCAGCCCATTTCATATCTTGTCCCCGCGTCAAGGAAAGATAATTTGTGTGACAATCACGCGACAAATCATGCAAGGCCCGGCCCCGTTTTTCTCCAATCATGGCGCCAACAGAATAAGTGGCCATAACGTTGTATGATGCAGAAGTGAGCATGTCTTATACTTTTGGCAGGGTCGGCTTTTTCCTTGGAACAAAGGCTTGTATGGGGGACACTCACGCGTGAAGTGTGTTTAGCCAACTTGCGGGTTTCGAATCGCGCAAGCTATTCACTTAAACTATTATGCCAAATGCAAGCACGTCGCAAGCCGCACTGCCGCAACGACATGAAAAATGTCCGCCATCGTCAAAACCCATGCCAACAAGACAAATCGAACCCTGAATCCACTATGAAAAACAAACTGCACCAATCATTCATCGCGCTGGCTTTGCTGGCGCTCTTGAGTCTCAACTCTCAACTCTCAACGGCCCGCGCCCAAGGCACGGAGTTCTCGTACCAGGGCCGCTTGAACACCAATGCCGTCGCGGCCAATGGTTTCTTCGACTTTAAGTTCTTCTTGTACACGAATGCCGCCGGCACCGGCACCCAGGTTGGCCCCACGCTCACCCAGACGAATCTCGGCGTGACCAACGGCCTGTTCACCGCCTCCCTGGACTTTGGGGCCGTTTTCACCGGCAACGACACCTGGCTGGCCATCAGTGTGCGCAGCAACGGCGTTGGCAGCTACACGCCCTTGACTCCCCTGCAGGAGCTTTTGCCGACGCCCTATGCCGTCTTCGCCAATACGGCCAGCAATCTTTCGGGGACGGTTTCGGCGGCGCAATTAAGCGGCACGGTTCCACTGGCGCATTTGCCGTCCGGATTGGTGACGAACGATGAAAGCGGCCTGACGTTCAGCAATATAACCGTCAGCGGCAGCCTCTCTTTGCCGGAGCCGGCCACCGCTTATTCCGGCGGCAGCCCCCTTTTATACGCCGACAACCAGGACAACTTCTTTGCCGGCCTCAATGCGGGCCTTTTCCCGCTCACCGGCGCCTACAACACCGCCCTCGGTTCTACTTCGCTTACGAACATCACGAGCGGCTATTACAACACCGCCACCGGTGTGCAGGCGCTTCAGGACAACACGAGCGGCAATTATAACACGGCCGCCGGTGTGCAGGCGCTGCAGGCCAACACGAACGGCGCCCTCAACACGGCCACCGGTGTTCAAGCCCTTTGGTACAACACGACAGGCACCTGGAACACAGCCAACGGTGTGGACGCGCTGGCCTTCAACACCAACGGCAGCTACAACACAGCCGACGGGGTGAACGCGCTGAGCCAAAACACCAGCGGCAGCTACAACACCGCCGACGGGGTGGGCGCCTTGTCTGGCAACACGACCGGCAGCAACAACGTTGCGCTTGGTTATCAGGCTGGGCAGAGCATTACAGGCAGCTCCAACATTGACATCGGCCATCCCGGCGTATCGTCCGACAACATGACCATTCGCATTGGCAACGGCCAGACCGAGACCTACATCGCCGGTGTGATCAATGGCAACGGCGGCGGCCTGACCAATCTCAACGCCTTGCAATTAAGCGGCACCGTCCCGCTGGCGGAATTGCCGGCCACGGTCGGTTTGCTCAGCGATGCTGGAACGGCCAATATGTTCGCCGGCCAATACGCCGGTAATTCGACGCTGACGGGGGGATACAATACAGGGGTGGGTGATGACGTGCTTCCATACAATTCGTCAGGCGCTTATAACACGGCCAATGGCGCTTATGCGCTTTTTGATAATGGAGTAGGCTCTTACAACACGGCCGATGGCGCTTTCGCGCTTGAATACAACACAACGGGCAGCGACAACACCGCCACTGGCGCCTTCGCCCTTTCCGCCAATAATGTTCCTCTGTTCGTAACCGGCGGCGGCAACACCGCTGATGGTTCTTATGCGCTGGCCGGCGATGAGAGCGGCTACAACAATACGGGCGTGGGCTTTCAGGCGCTGGAAGACAATACCAACGGGTTCGACAACGTGGCCATGGGGGTCAACGCGTTGCAAGCCCTTGACGCCGGCTCCCTCAACTACCAAAACACGGCCATCGGCACCTATTCCTCGCAGAATATGAGCGGCGGCATCTTGAACACGGCCGTCGGCGCTTATTCGCTTTATAGCTATAGCCAGCCCACCTACTACAATACGGGCCTCGGCGCTTATTCGCTTTATAGCTTGACCAACGGCAGCTTCAACCTCGGACTCGGTCTTGACGCCGGGTACTATCTCGATAATGGCAGCGATAACATTTACATTGGCAGCTACGGCGCGGCGACCGATAACTACATCACTCGCATCGGCGAGTTCCAGACCGACACATTCATTTCTAGCTGGAATGGAGCGTTCGACAACGGGGTGCTGGCCTTGGAGCAAAGCGATACGAACAACGGGCTGGTCTATATCAATGGCGGGTTGCCGGGACTCAACTTCGGGGGTGGCGGCTCATTTCTTTACGGTTACAATGGCGGAGCGCTGGGCACCGTTAGTCCGAACGAGGTTTCTTTGAGTTGGAACTATTTAGGCGATGTATGGGTGAGCAACAACCTTTCCACCTTGTCGTTGACCATCCGCGGCGGCTCGGACCTGGCCGAACCTTTCAAGATCAGTTCAGATAACAAGGAAGTTCCAGATGGTTCGGTGGTCGTGATTGACGAGGAAAACCCAGGACGTTTGAAAGTCAGCAGCCAGCCCTACGACACCCGCGTGGCGGGCATTCTCAGCGGCGCCAACGGCATCCATCCGGGAATTCAGATGCAGCAGGAGGGAGTGATGGAGGACGGACGGAACGTGGCCTTGAGCGGACGTGTCTATGTTCAAGCCGACGCCTCCAACGGCCCCATCAAACCGGGCGACCTGCTGACCACTTCCAGCGCGCCGGGCCGGGCCATGAAAGTCACCGATCACCTCCGTGCCCAGGGCGCGATTCTGGGCAAAGCGATGTCGGGATTAAGCGAAGGCAATGGCATGGTGCTGGTCCTGGTCACCTTGCAATAACGGAGGCGAGGATCATGAAAAAATCTTTGTCTCTGACGGCCGCCAGCCTGGCGCTGCTCTTCCTGTCCGTCGCCTCCCTGCCGGCGGCGGACCGGCATGTGCTGCGCAGCCGCGTCCATGCGGCCGTGGCGCATCTGACACCCTTGGGCCGCCTTCCGGCCACCGACCGCCTCAACCTGGTCATCGGACTGCCCCTGCGCAACCAGGCGGACTTCGGCCTCCTGTTGCAGCAGCTCTACGACCCGGCCAGCACCAATTTTCACCACTACCTGACTCCGGACCAACTCACGGCCAGGTTTGGTCCGACGGAGGCGGATTACCAGGCCGTCATCAACTTTGCCAAGGCCAACGGCTTGCAGGTCGCGGGCGCCTACGACAACCGCCTGATGCTGGATGTTTCCGCAACCGTGTCCGACATTCAAAAAGCCTTCCAAGTCACCTTGCTCACCTATCAGCATCCCACCGAATCCCGGCACTTTTACGCGCCCGACGTTGAAGCGTCGGTGGATGCGAGCCTGCCGATACTGGACGTCAGCGGACTGGACAACTTTGTCCTGCCCCATCCGCTGGTGCATAGAAAGCCGGCCAGAGACTTCGCGGGCACCGAAGGCGGATCGGCGCCGGGTGGCGACTACAGAGGCTACGACTTCAGGAACGCTTACGCCCCGGATGTCGGCTCCCTCAACGGCACCGGTCAGAACGTCGGTCTGGTGGAATTTGAGGGTTACTACGGCACTGACATTACAACATACGAGACCAAGTCCAGTCTGCCGGACGTGCCCGTGACAAATGTCTTTTTGGATGGGCTAAACTTGGGAAATTTCATTAACACATACGACACCAACGGCATTGCCGAATGCTCGCTGGATATTGAAATGGTGATCGCCATGGCGCCGGGCATCACCAAGCTCTATGTCTTTGAAGCCACCAGTACGGACCACATGCTGGGCGCCATGATCGCCAATACCCAAATCAAACAATTCAGCAGTTCCTGGGGGATGTCGCTCGACGCCACCGCTGAGCAAGACTTCCGGATCATGCAAGCCCAAGGCCAATCCTTCTTCGCAGGCTCCGGCGACGGCGATGCGTGGGTCGGTTCGATCGGGTGGCCCTGGGACGATCCGAACATCACCCTTTGCGGTGGAACGACCTTGACGATGACTAATTCGGGGGCCTCCTATGTGTCGGAAAAGGTCTGGAATTGGGGCAACCAGGGGGTCAGCAATGGGTGGTGCTGCAACCCCAACAAGGTCGCCAACACTTATTGGGGCAGCGGCGGCGGTGTCAGCCCCAACTATTCCATTCCACCCTGGCAGCAAAGCGTCAATATGACCGCCGTTGGTGGATCCTCCACCATGCGGAATATTCCCGATGTCTCTTTGACGGCTGATGACATCTGGATCGTTTACTATGACGGCGTCGAACAAGGGGGCTGGGGCGGCACCAGTGTCGCCGGACCCCTGTGGGCGGGCTTCACCGCCATGGTCAATGAACAGGCCGCCAATGATGGTCTCCCCTCCGTTGGTTTCCTCAACCCTGCCCTCTACGCCATTGCCCAGTCCTCGCTCTACGGCACCGCCTTCCACGACACCACCAACGGCAACAACATTTGGCCCGGCAGCTCAGGCAACTACACCGCCGCCCCCGGCTTCGATCTCTGCACCGGCTGGGGAACGCCCAACGGCCAGGCCATGATTGACGCGCTCGTTGGATACGCCGGACCGATCTGGGTGAATTTCTCCGCCGCCTGTCCGGGCGCCGGCAGTTACTCCTCTCCCTATTGCACTCTGGCTTCCGGCATCAGCGCGGTTTCCACCGGCGCAACCATTTGCCTCGTGGGACCGCAATCAACGACCGAAACGGCAACGATTACCAAGGCCATGACTCTCCGGGCGTTCTACGGCCCGGTGACCATCGGCCAGTAACTTGATCAACCAGGCATACATTTTTTTGAAACTGAAAATATTGATCCTCCTTTTCGCATGGTGGACGGGCGGTTTATGTCAAATAAATTAACCGGCATGGTTGCCGGCCTCGCGCTGCTCTTGCTGTCCGCCGCTTCCATGGCGGCGGCGGAAAGACAGATGCTGCAGGGCCACGTGCCCGCCGCCGTGGCGTCGCTCGGCTTGCAGCCGGTGGGCCGGCTGCCGGCTGCCAAGCGTCTGCACGTCGAGATTATTCTGCCGCTGGTTCATAACGACGCGCTCGGTAAGTTAAGCCGCGATCTCTACAATCCGGCCAGCCCGAATTTCCATCGCTTCCTGACTCCAGACCAGTTCAACCAGAGATTTGGACCGACAGAAGCGGATCATCAGGCGGTCATCGCTTTCGCAAAATCACACGGCCTGACCGTGACCCAGACCCATCCCGGCCACACTCTGGTGGCCGTGGAGGGAGCGGTGCCGGACATCGAGAAGGCCTTTCATCTGACTCTGCGCCTGTATCGGCACCCGACGGAAGCACGCCAGTTTTTTGCGCCCGATGTCGAGCCGTCACTGGACTTGGCGGTCCCGGTCCTGGCCATCGGCGGCTTGAACGACTATGTCCTGCCTCATCCCAAATTTCATTTGCTCCCTAATGGGGCGGGCGCCAAGCCGAGAAATGGCTCCTACCAGTCTAACGGTGCAGACCTGTTTATGGGCTCCGATTTCAGACATGCCTTCGCTCCTGACACGACCCTCGACGGGTCCGGACAAGTCGTCGGCTTGGAAGAGTTTGATGGCTACACCCCTGGCGACATTGCCGCCTACGAAACGGAGGCCAGCTTGCCCGATGTCCCGGTGCAGGATGTGTTGCTGCCTGGCGTCTCCAACGACCCGGACAACGGAGACGTCGAGCCGCCTCTGGACATAGAAATGGCCATCGCCATGGCCCCCGGTTTGTCCAAAGTCGTGTTCTATCATGGGAACGATATTGATAGCATCCTGACCGAGATGGCCGATCCGACGCAGGGCGAGCCGCTGCCTCTGCAGCTCAGTTCCTCTTGGGGGTCCGGCACCGATGGCGGCACCTCCAACTGTTTCCTGCGCCTGGCCGTCCAGGGCCAGTCTTATTTTTATGCCATGGGCGATGAGGGCGCCTTGCCGGTGGACCCCAATGGCCCCGGCGGAACCTACATCAATGGCGCCTCTCCGGCCGATATTGAACCTTATATGACCGAGGTTGGCGGCACGGACTTGTCCATGAATGGCACCGGGGCCTCCTGGCATTCGGAAACCGTCTGGGGAGATAGCGGACCGTCCGGCAAACCGTCCGGCAGCTCCGGCGGCATCTTCACCACCATTCCCATTTCTGATTATCAAAAGCCGATCAACATGAGCGCCGTCGGCGGGTCCTCAACCCAGTGTAATGTTCCCGATGTCGCCATGCCGGCCAACTACATCCTGGTGGTCTATACGGGCACCAACGGCGTCCAGCATTTCTCTGGCGTGGGTGGCACAAGCTGCGCGGCGCCGCTTTGGGCTGGGTTTGCCGCGCTGGCCAATGAGCAGGCCGCGGCGCAGGGCAAACCCCCCATTGGCTTTGCCAACCCCGCCATCTATTGCATTGCCGAGAGTTCGTTGTACAGCTCCTGCTTCCACGACATCACCAACGGCAATAACACCTGGAGCAACAGCCCCACCCTCTACTATGCCGCCCCCGGTTACGATCTTTGCACGGGATGGGGCTCGCCGGCGGGCGCCAACCTCATCAACGCCCTCGTCGGTCTCTCCGGCCCCATCTTTGTTGATTTCACCTACACCGGCAGCGCCCAGGACGGAAGTTACGATGCTCCCTACAAAACCCTGGCGCAGGCAGTCAGCGCCGTCACCGCGGGAGGAACCATCTTCATCGAAACTGCCGGCTCCAGTTCCGAAACCATGACCATCACAAAGCCCATGACCATCGTCGCCGGCGACGGCGCGGCGACCATCGGCAATTAACTCAATCCTCTGGGCTTCTTCCCCTCAAGCAGGCAGGTGCGGACTTCGCCCACCCCTTTCTTTCTTTACTTTTACCGCCTTTCGCGCTTAATTGATGCCATGCCCATTTCAGCCTGCGATAAACGGCAAAATCGCCAGGAGCAGAACAGGTCGCGCCCGGATGCTGGACGTTGCCGGCTTCCAGAAATCCGCTCTCTCGCCGGCAGGCAAAGGAACCCTGCATGAATCACTTGGATGTCATGAACTGGGTCGCTGGCGCGATCCAATTTGTTGTCGCTGCTTATGCCTTGCGGCTGAACCGTCTCTTTGGCACGGCGCGCGTCGGCTGGTCGCTCTTTTGCGCCTTCGCCCTGCTGGCCCTGCTCCACCTGGTTGAATCCGTAACGACCTTCAATGGCGGGCCGCAAACTGCGACCATCATCAACGCCATGTATGCGCTGATTTCGTTTCTCTTGCTCACCGGCATGGTTCACATGGAGACCCTGCTCAAGGAACGGATGCGCATGGAAGCCGTGGAACACCAACTGCGCGTCGAATTGGAAACGCGCGTCCAGCAGAAGACCGCCCACCTGACCAGGTCCATCGAAGAACTCGTGCGGGAAATAGACGAACGCAAACGAATCGAGGCCCAGTACGAGAAGGAGCACAAGGAACTCCTGGAAGCCTCCCGCAAAGCAGCGCAGCTTTCCCGGCAAGAGCGCAACCCGACATAGATTTCTCTCGTCCGGAACCGCTGGTTTGTGCATGCCAAATCGGCGCACAGCATAGGGACATCGCCGAAGATCGGAGTATTTTCGCGCCGTTCCCGTCCAATTCCGCATGAATGCAAAATTACGTCGCGGGACCGTTTCCCTGCTTGTGTTTTTTCTCGCCATCCTCCACGCCTGGGCTGACGGCATGATCGTCGTCCGCCCGCTCCCCGGGCTGCGGCCGGAGGCGCCTTACGCCTTCGCCCCGCTGGAGATCACCTACCACCGCGTCCAGGTCAAGATTGACGGCCAGATCGCCGCCACCTCGGTGGACCAGGAGTTTTACAATCCCAATCCGCAGCGGCTGGAGGGCACTTACCTCTTTCCAGTGCCCAAAGGGGCGCAGATTGACAAGTTCAGCATGGAAATCGGCGGACGCCAGGTGGAGGCGGAGTTGCTGGCCGCCGACAAGGCGCGCTCCCTCTACGAGGACATCGTCCGCAAGCTGCGCGATCCGGCCTTGCTCGAATACGCCGGGCGCGACGTGTTCAAAGTGCGCGTCTTTCCCATTGAGCCGAACAGCGCCAAGCGCATCACCCTCTCTTATTCGCAAGTGCTCCCGGCGGAGTCCGGCCTGGTCAGCTACCTCTATCCGTTGAACACCGAGAAATTCTCCGCCAAGCCGGTCAAAAACGTCAGCGTGAAGGTGGATCTGGCCAGCCCGCGGCCCCTCAAAACCATTTACTCGCCCAGCCACGCCGTCGAGATCAAGCGCGACGGCCCCAACCGGGCCGCCATTGCCTACGAGACCGCCAACGCCCTGCCCAACACTGATTTCGCCCTCTACTTCGCGCCGGAAAAAGACGAGGTCGGGATGAACCTGCTGACCAGCAAATCCGCCGGCGACGACGGCTATTTCCTCCTGCTCGCCTCGCCCGGCGCGGAATCGAAGTCAAAGGAGACCGTGCCCAAGGACGTCGCCTTCGTGCTCGACACCTCCGGCTCGATGGCCGGACCGAAGATCGAGCAGGCGAAAAAGGCCCTCCTCTTCTGCGTCGAAAATCTAAATGACAACGACCGCTTCGAGGTCATGCGCTTTTCCACCGACGTCGAGCCGCTCTTCGGCCAACTGGCCGGGGCCACCAGGGAAAACCGCCGCCGGGCCGATGCCTTCGTCCAGGGCCTCAAGGCCATCGGCGGCACGGCCATTGACGACGCCCTGCGCCAGGTGCTGGCCTCCCGCCCCGCCCATGACAACCGCCCCTTCGTCATCGTTTTCCTCACCGACGGCGAGCCGACCGTCGGGGAGACGGACGAGGACACGATCGTGGCCAATGTCAAGAAGAACAACGCCGGCGCCACCCGCGTCTTCTGTTTCGGCCTCGGCGCCGACGTCAACACCCATCTGCTGGACAAGATCGCCGAGGAAACGCGCGCGGCGGCGCAATACGTCCTGCCCGAGGAGGACATCGAGGTGAAGGTCTCCTCGTTTTTCTCCAAAATCACCGAGCCGGTCCTGGCCAATCCCGTCCTCCGCGTCACCGGCGGCATCCGCATCTCGAAGATGTACCCGGCGCCCTTGCCGGATTTGTTCAAGGGCGGCCAGTTGATCGTCTTGGGCCGCTACACCGGCCAGGGCGCCGGCGCCGTGGAAATCGAGGGGTCCGTCAACGGCCAATCCAGAAAGTTTGCCCAGGACGTGAAGTTTTCCGGCGATTCGCCCGAAACCGGATTCATCCCCCGTTTGTGGGCCACGCGCCGCGTGGGCTATCTCCTGGATGAAATCCGCTTGCACGGCGAGAACGCCGAGTTGCGCGACGAAGTCACCGCCCTGGCGCGGCGTTACGGCATCGTCACCCCCTACACCGCCTACCTCATCATGGAGGACGAATCCCGGCGCCGCGTGCCGCTGGCCCGGCAATCACTGCAGCAACTGAACACTGACCGCGCCGCGCACGACGCCGCGGCGCAGAACTGGAACGCTTTCATGAACGCGCGCGGCGGGGAGCAGGCGCTGGCCGGCGCGCGCTACGGTTCAGCCTTGCGCTTTGCCGCCTCTCCCGACGCCGCGTCGGCCAGCGGCGCGATTGAAGCCAACCGCGCCTTGGGCGTGCCCGCAATGGCACTGCCGTCGGTGCTGGCGGCGCCCTCCGACGACTCGCGGGTGCGCGTGGCGCAGTACGCGCAGCAAACGAAGTTCGTCAACGGGCGCAACTTTTTCCAAAACGGCCGGCAATGGGCTGACGCCGGCGTGCAAAGCCTGCCCAACGCGAAGCGAGTGCGCCTGCAATTCAACTCTGACGAATACTTCGCCCTGGCGGCGCGGGAGTCGCGGGCGCTGCCTTGGCTGGCGCTGGGCCGCAACGTCCAATTCGTCCTCGACGACACGGTCTATGAAATTTACGAGTAACGATTCCTGTCTCACGCCAGGATGTCGGTCACGACGTTGGCCGGCTCGACGCCCGTCAGGCGCTGGTCCAGACCCTGGTACTTGAAAGCCAGCTTCTCGTGGTCAATGCCTAATTGATGCAATATGGTCGCGTGCAAGTCGTGGACGTGGACGGGGTTTTCCACGATGTTGTAGGACATCTCGTCGGTCTGCCCATAGACAAAGCCGGGTTTGACGCCCCCGCCGGCCAGCCACATCGTGAAGCAGCGCGGGTGATGGTCGCGCCCGTAATCGGTCTGGGAAAGATCGCCCTGGCAATAAATCGTGCGCCCGAATTCCCCGCCCCAGATCACCACCGTCTCTTCCAACAGCCCGCGCTGTTTGAGGTCCTGCACCAGCCCGTAGCAGCCCTGGTCAACGTCTTTGCACTGGGAGGCCAGATCGCGCGGCAGATTGCCGTGCTGATCCCAGCCGCGATGAAAAATTTGCACGAAGCGCACCCCGCGCTCGGCCAGGCGCCGCGCCATGAGAGCTGAATTGGCAAAAGTCCCCCGCACCTTGGCGTCCGCCCCGTACAGCTCGTAAGTCTTCTCCGGTTCGCCGGAGACATCGGTCAATTCCGGGACGCTCGACTGCATGCGGAAGGCCATCTCGAATTGCTGCGTGCGCGTCTGGATTTCCGGGTCGCCAATGGCCTCGTAGGAACGCTGGTTGAGCGCGCCGATCCCCTCGATCATCTCCTGCCGCAAGGCGCGCGGCAGGCCGGGGGAGTCTTTGAGGTACAAGACCGCGTCGCCCTTGGCCCGCAAGGCCACGCCGGTGAATTTGCCCGGCAGAAAGCCCGCGCCCCAAAGCCGCGCGGAGATGGCTTGCACGTTGGAATACGGGCTGGAATGGGTCGCGTGCAAAACGACAAACGTGGGCAGGTCTTCATTGAGCGAGCCGAGTCCGTAGGCCACCCAGGAGCCGATGGACGCCTTGCCGGTTATCATCGAGCCGGTATAGATCAACTGGTTGGCCGGTTCGTGGTTGATCGCGTCGGTGCGCATCGAACGAACGATGCACAGATCCCCGGCCATCTTGGCGTGCCAGGGCAGAAGCTCGCTGATCCACGCGCCGGCGGGGCCGTATTGGCCGAATTTGAATATCGTCGGCGCCAGCGGAAAGCTCTGCTGGCCGGAGGTCATGCCCGTGAGCCGTTCCCCCTGCTGCTTGAGCCAGCCTTTCAGGTCTTCCTTGAATCGCGCGCGCAGGCCCGGCTTGTAATCGAAGAGGTCCAATTGCGAGGGCGCGCCGATGAGGGAAATATAGATCGCCCGCTTGGCCTTGGGCGCGATGCGCCAGACGCTCTCCGCGAACTGCGCGCCGCTCTCCGATCCCCCAAAGGCGCGCGGCCCCAGCAGCGACGCCAGCGCGGCCACCCCCAGGCCGCTGGCGCTCTTGCGGAAAAATTGCCGGCGCGTCAGCGCGGCGTTCAATTCGCGGATGACGGGAGCCAGTTGGGGATCAAGGTTCATCTCAGGGCCTCATTTGGTTAGCGCTTCGTCCAGGTTGAATATTTCGCTCGCCACCAGTGTCCAGGCCGCCAACTCGGCGGGCGGAAGCCTTTTGTCCGCCTTCGATTCTCCGACCGACAGGAGGGCTTGCGCGTCCGCCGCGTCGGCCTCGTAGCTTTTGCACGCCTCCTGCTCCAGTTTGCGAATCACGGCCCGCTCGTCGGGCGCCAGCCGTCGCGCCAGCAGCGCCTCGGTGATGCTGTCCAGCCGCGAGTCGAAATGCTGGGACGAGGAGAGGGCGCGGGCCGCCAGGTGGCGGGCGGCTTCGACAAACTGCGGATCATTCAACGTCACCAGGGCCTGCAATGGCGTGTCGGTTCGTTCGCGGCGGGTGCAGAAAACCTCCCGGCTGGGGGCGTTGAGAATCTCCATGTTGGGCGGCGGCGCGGTCCTTTTCCAATATGTGTAGAGCGAGCGCCGGTACAGCGCCGGGCCGCTGTCCTGCTTGTAAATGCGTGTGTCCGATTGATCCATCGTCACGGCCTCCCAAACGCCCTCCGGCTGGTAGGGCTTGACCGGCGGCCCCCCCACCTTTTCCAACAGCAGGCCCGACGCCGCCAGGGCCTGGTCGCGGATTTCCTCGGCGTCCAGCCGCAGATGAGGCCCGCGGGAGAGCCAGATGTTGCGCGGGTCTTTCTCCAGCTTCTCCAGTGGGATGGCCGCGGATTGCCGGTAAGTGGCGCTCATGACCATCGTCTTGACCATCTGCCGGAAATTCCACCCGGAGTCCATGAACTCCATCGCCAGCCAGTCCAGCAGCTCCTGGTCGCTGGGCCGCGCGCCCATCACTCCGAAATCCTCAGTGGTCTCGACCAGGCCCAGACCGAATAATTGCGCCCACACGCGGTTCATCGTCACGCGCGCAACCAACGGGTCCTGGCGCGACATGATCCAGCGGGCCAGGCCGAGCCGGTTGCGAGGCGCCTCCGGCGGCATGGGGGGCAACGCCGCCGGCGTGGCGGCGGAAACCTCTTCGCCTTGGCTGGCGTAATTCCCGCGCAACAGCACGTGCGCGGTGGGGGCGGTGTCCTTCCGCTCTTCCATGACCAGCGTGGTGGCCCCGCGTTTGCGAATCGCTTCTTCCTCACTTTCCAGCCCGGCCAATTCCGCCGCCAGCTTTTGGCTCGGACGATCGTAGGCGGCCAGGTACAACTCGTCGAGCGCCGCGTCGCCGGCCACGTCCGGCCCGCGCGCCAACCCCGCCAGCGCCAGCCGCGCGACTTCCTCAGGCCGCAGGGCCTGGTCGTAGAAGCGGACGTCCTGCAGGAAAACACGGCCGCCGGAAAGAGCGGCGGCGGGGCCGCCCGGGCCGGAACGGGCGCCCAGGCGCAGCGGGACATCGGCGACGATGTTGGAGCCGAGATTATTGTTATTGACTTCCACTTCGGCCTTGCGGCCGTCCACGTACAAGGCGATGGCCTCGGCGCCCGGACGCCGCCCGTCGAAGACCGCCATCAGGTGGTGCCAGCGGCCGGCCTTGAGCCGTTCGTTGGCCGTGATCTTGAGGGCCCTGTCCGGGTATTGGTCAATGACATGCGCTATGGGCCGTCCCTCGGCCAGGTACAGGTCCCATCCGCGATAACCGGCGGCCTCGTTCATGCGCGAGATCACGGCGCCGCTCGGCTGGTCCTCCAGGTAAAGGAACGACCCATAGCTCGCCTGGCCCGCGCGGGCGATGACGGGCGCGGCCTTTTCCACGGCGGCTCCGGTGAGCAGTGGCGCCGGGCCGAAGAGGCCAGCCCTCCGTTCGAGGCCGCCGGCCCACCGGATTTTCCTCCCCTGCGCCTCGCCCATGCACGGCCCATCGCTCTCCGTTCGGAGTCCCGGCTTTAGCCGGTTGCGCTCGCGGGCCTCCCCCAGGCACGGCCCGTTGCTTTCCGTCAATGGCAGATGCAGGAGCGGCTGGATGCCAATGGGCCGGGAAGAGGAATTGGCCTTGGCGCCGGCCAGCCATTTCTCGAACGCCGGCCCGGCCTCGCGCTTGCGGGCGGCGATGGATTGCTTTGTTTTGGGGATGGCCCGCTCCACTTGGCCCCGTTTCGCGGCGTCTTCCTTGGCGGGAACAAAAAGCATGGGCGCGTTGTTGCCGGTGGGTCCGTCCAAAATGGCGCTGGTGTTGTTGCGGAAGAACGCGGTCAACGAATAGAACTCCTTCATCGTGATCGGATCGAACTTGTGGTCGTGGCAGGTCGCGCAGCCGGTGGTCAAGCCGAGCCATACCGCCGCCGTGGTGTCCACCCGGTCCTTGGCGTAAATGGCGGCATATTCCCCCGGTATGGCCCCCCCTTCGCTGGTCGTCTCCAACAGGCGGTTGTAGCCGGAGGCGATCTTCTGCCGCTCCGTCGCCTCCGGCAGCAAGTCGCCGGCAATCTGCTCCACGGTGAACTCATCGAATGGCATGTCGGCCTTGAGCGCCGCGATCACCCAATCCCGGTAGGGCCAGATGCTCCGCGCGTAGTCAAGATGAATGCCCTGCGTATCGGCGTATCGCACCGCGTCCAACCACAGCCGCGCGAAATGCTCGGCGCTGGCGTCGCTCGCCAGCATTCGGTCCACCGCTTCCTTGTAGGCCCCGTCCGAGCCGGAGCGGACGAATCGCTCCACCTCGCGCCGGCTGGGCGGCAAGCCGGTCAGATCAAAACTCAGCCGGCGGTAAAGGCGGGCCTTTTGTTCCGGGGGATTGGGCGCCAGCCCCTTCTCCGCCAGCTTGCGGGCCACGAAGCGGTCAATCGCATTGCGCGCCCAGCCTGCCCCGGCCTCCGGCACCGCGGGCCGGGCGGGCGGGATCAGCGACCAATGCTTCTCGTACTTCCCGCCCTGCGCGATCCATTGTTCGAGCAGGGCAATCTCCTCCGGCTTCAACTTCTTCTGCTCCCACGCCGGCGGCATGATGTCATCGTCGGTGGCCGTAATGCGCCGGACCAATTCGGAGGCCTTCGGGTCGCCCTTGATAATGACGGGCTTGCCGTCCTCGCGCGACTCGTAGGCGAATTCCTCGCGATCCAGGCGCAACGGAAGTTTCTTGGGCTTGCGCGCCGCCGAGTCCGGCCCGTGGCAATGAAAACAGTTTTCCGAGAGAATCGGCGCGATTTGGTTGTTATAGGAAATCTTCCCCTCGGCGGCCCAGGCGCACAAAGGTCCGGCCGCCGCCAAGGCGGCAACAACAACACACCCGAGGCTCTTGGGGACGAAAAAACGGAAACCGCCGCCCCGCAAGCCGCCTTCGCTCCAGCCTGAAGGACAACGCAAAAAATTCATGGCTACACTGGCAAAAGACGCTCGAATCCCTTCCATTATTCACACTCAACCGCCCTTTGTCACGCCGCATTTTTTGCATAACCTCTCCTAATCTTAATCCTGATCTTGATCTTAATCCCTTCTTTTTCACCCTTCGTTTGCTTCTGTTTCGATCCAAAAGACTCACAGAAGTCAACGAACGTAACGAAGAAGAATTTGGGCTTTCGAACCCGGCAGTGCCTCACGTCCCTTTGAGAAATCTCCTTACCCTGACAAACGCTCTCATGACGGCTCCAAGATACATCGCCGCCAGAAGAGTGATGATGGCCATGACGCACAAAAGCTCCGTCAGCGTCAAACCCGCCGGCCGTTTCCGAATCTTCTTCATAACTCTCGCGTCAATGCCCTTGCTGCCAAAGACCGGATCAGCCGCCCGCCTCCGAGCATTTTCATGTTCACGCACCATTGGACAGGGCGGCACCCGCTCCATCACGGCTGGTCACGTTCCACCGAATGCACCGGAGTGCGAGACGCACGCGCCCCCCGGAAGCTCCCATCCGTCCTTTCTCGACACTTTGATCAAACCGGGAATACACTCGGCCCCATCAAGCCCGATCAAAGTGAAAAGCTGCGCGTGAACAAGCCAGACCCTCCATGATGAAATCCCACAAGCTTCGCCTTTTCCGCATCCTCCTCGTGGCGGCGGCGGTGGCGCTGGCGGCCTTTCGTTTTCCCGCCCCCCGCGTTGAAACCCTCTATTCCAACGGTTTCTATCCCCGCATGGCGGAAGTCATCAAACCTCTCACCCGCTGCTTGCCTATCCCTGCGCTGGACTTGCTCGTGATCACCCTGGCCATCGGCCTGCCCCTCTGGTGGATTTGGCGCCTCCGCGCCGCCGGCGCCGGACGGAGGTGGCTCGCAGTCATCCGCGCGGCCATTGACACCCTCACGCTGGCGGCGGCGATGTTTTGCGCCTTCGAACTGCTCTGGGGCCTCAACTACCAGCGCCTCCCGCTGACGGCCAAGCTCGACTGGGACGAAAAGCGCGCGACCCCCCATGCCGCGCTCGCCTTGGCCCGCTCTTCCATTGAAAACTTGAATACGGAGGCGGCCGCCGTCCAGGAACACCCCTTGCCGCCGCCGGAGCAATGGCGGGCCGCCCTTCACCAATCGTTCCAACTCCTGCTCAATGACTTGGGCCAGCGGCGCGCCTTCAGCGCCGTCCCGCCCCGGACTTCGATGCTCAATCCCTATTTCAGCGCCGCGAGCATTGACGGTTTCGCCAACCCGTTCGGTTACGAAGTGATTCTGAACTCCGATGTCCTCCCCTTCGAGAGGCCCTATTTGCTGGCCCACGAATGGGCGCACGTGGCCGGCTTCGCCGACGAATCGGAGGCGACCTTCATTGGCCTTCTGGCCTGCTTGCGCAGCGACCTGCCGGCCGTCCGCTATTCCGGCTGGCTGGAACTTCACTTGCGCCTGCCGCAACGAAACCCCAAGACCGCGGAAGTCTGGCCCGAGCTGGCGCCAGCGGTCATCCGCGACATTCACGCCCTTCGCGCCCGCGCGCAAAAACACCGCAACGTTTTCCTCGTGCGCGCGCACTGGCGCCTCTACAACCGTTTCCTCAAAGCCCAGCGCGTGGCCGCCGGGACCGCCAGCTATGGGTTGGGAACCAAACTGATTCTCGGCGCGCGCTTTGAAGGCCATTGGTCCCCGGTGCCCAAGGCCCTGCCCGCCGCAAGCTCTCCCTTGCCGGGTGGCGCGCCGGACCAAACTTCATTTCAGAATTCGGGCGTGGGCGCATTACTGGGCATAAGCCTTTTCGCTTGCCTTTCTGGACGGGATGGCGAGAATTTCGCTTCTTTTTATGGACGCTGAAACGCAAAGAATGGAATTCTATCTCAAGGTGCTGGGCTGGATGCACGCCCGGCGCAAACCCCTCTTGATCGGGGTCATCGTGGCCGCGGCCCTCGGCCTGATAGCGGCATTCTTCGCCTGGCGAAACGCCGAGAACGAGGCGGCCGCCAACGCGCTTTTCTTCGCCCTCCCCATGGAACACGGCCCGCGCGGCGTGCCCTCCTCGCCGGCGGCTTTGCTGGACCTGGCGCAGCATTATGCCGGCACCACCGCCGGGAAACACGCCGAATTGCTCGCGGCGGAATCATTGTTTGCTCAGGGCAAGTATCCCGAGGCGGAGCACGCATTCTCCCGGTTTATCAACGATCATCCAGCCGATGAACTGGTTCCCCAAGCCAAAGTCGGCATCGCCGCCTGCGTCGAGGCGCAGGGCAGGACCATGGACGCCGTCCAAAAATACCATGAGATCATCCTCGCTTATCCGGGCGAAGCCAACATCGTCTCCCCGGTCAAGCTGACGGTGGCGCGGCTCTACGACGAAGCCAACAAACCGCAGGACGCGCTGAATTATTACACCGAACTGGCCCGCCTCCTGAGTCAAAATCCCTACGACCCGTGGGCCTCCGAGGCGCGCGAGCGGCGCGCGCTTTTGTTGGCCAAACATCCCGAATTGACGCCCAGCCAGCCCAGCGCCGCCCCATCCGGGTTTTCCGTTTCCCAGGCGGCCAAGGCCGCCGCCTCCGCCTCCAATGCCGCGGGGCCCAAACCCGCCGGAACCAACCAGGGCGTCAACCTGTTAAGCATTCCAGGGCTGACCTCCAACACGACGGCCAAGCCTTGACCATCTGAGATTCAAACCAAATGAACCTGGCCATCATCGGCACGGGCTACGTGGGATTGGTCACCGGCACCTGCTTTGCCGAGGCCGGCCACGAGGTCATCTGCGTGGACAAGGACGCCGCCAAGATCAAGCTGCTCCAAGCCGGGGGCATGCCCATCTACGAGCCGGGCTTGGACGAATTGGTGCGCAAAAACACCGCCCAGGGCCGCCTTCATTTCACCAGCGGCACCCAGGAGGGGGTCGAAAAATCCGAAGTCGTTTTCATCGCCGTGCCCACCCCGCCGTTGCCCGACGGCTCGGTGGATTTGAGTTTCATCGAGGGGGTCTCGCGCGAAATCGCGGCGGCGCTCACGGCCTACAAGATCGTGGTGGACAAAAGCACCGTGCCCGTCAGAACCGGGGAGAAGGTGGCCGAGACGATCAAGCGTTACTGCAAGGCCAAGGTGGATTTCGACGTCGTCAGCAACCCGGAATTTCTGCGCGAGGGGTTTGCGGTGGAGGATTTCATGAAGCCGGACCGCGTGGTCATCGGCGTCGCTTCGCCCCGCCCGGTGGCGGCGATGAAGGAGATTTACGCGCCCTACAACGCGCCGGTCATCGTGACCGACATCAGTTCGGCCGAGTTGATCAAGCACGCGGCCAATTCCTTCCTGGCGCTCAAGATCTCCTACATCAACGCCATCTCCGTCCTCTGCGAGTTGTCCGGCGCCAACGTCCGCGAGGTCGCCCACGGCATGGGGATGGACACCCGCATCGGGCGGCAGTTTCTGGACGCCTCCCTGGGTTTCGGCGGCAGTTGCTTTCCCAAGGATTTGAGCGCCTTCATCCGCATTTCCGAGGCCATGGGCTACCCCTTCGGCCTGCTCAAGGAGGTCCAGCGCATCAACGCCGATCAAATGGACCGCTTCCTCAAGAAAATTTCCGACACCCTCTGGGTGCTCAAGGGCAAAACCCTCGGCGTCCTGGGGCTGGCCTTCAAGCAGAACACCGACGACGTCCGCATGTCCCCGGCCATTGATCTCTGCCACCGCCTCCAAAAAGAGGGCGTGCGCCTGCGCGTCCATGATCCCCAGGCCATGGAAAAGGCCAGGGCCGTCCTGCCCGACGCCGATTACGTCCGCGACATGAACGACGTGGCCGAGGGCTGCGACGCGCTGGTCATCGCCACCGAATGGCCGCAGTTCAAACAGTTGGACCTGGAGCGGGTGCGCAAGTGTTTGACCCACCCCATCATCTTCGACGGCCGGAATCTCTTCGACGTGGAGGAGATGGAGCGGCTGGGATTCCTCTACAAGAGCATCGGCCGCGGAAGCCCGTGACCGCAGGGTTTCCTAATCCTAATCCTAATCTTAATCTTAATCCTAATCTCAAATCCCAATCATGATTACCCGTGGCACGAAGGAAATTAGGATCAGGATTAAGATGAAGATTAAGAACGGCCACCCAAAAAATGAAACGCACCCTGACCGGCGGCGAGCCTCCAGTTGAAGTGGCGGCCGGCTTGGTCTTCCGCGACGGCAAACTTCTCATCACCCAACGCCCGCCGGGCGCGCACCTGGGCGGCCTGTGGGAATTCCCCGGCGGAAAACGCCAGGCCGGCGAAACCTTCGAGCAATGCCTCCAACGCGAACTGGCCGAGGAATTGGGCATCCAGGCCCAAGTGTGCGAACTGGTCGAGGACATCACCCATCATTATCCCGGACGCTCCGTCCGCCTGAAATTCTTCCGTTGCCGCTGGCTGCGCCACGAACCCCGGCCGATCCTGTGCCACGACTTGGCCTGGGTCACCCCCGGGCGCCTGGCCGCCTTCCATTTCCCCGCCGCCGACGCCCGCCTGCTCAAAAAGCTGCGCGCCAACTGGAAGCAACTGGCCCAATTCCCGTCCTCGAGACGACGCCATCCGTGATGCCGCCCGATGTCCCCCCGCCCGCTGGCGCTGAACGTTCTGGCCGGCGGCCTGATGTTGGGCGGATTGGTGACCGGGGCGGTTTTATCCATCTGGGTTTGACTTTGCCCCTTGCCGCCGCCATTATGATTGAAGTTATGAAAACGAAGTCGCGCAAGCTCCTGGATTACCCCGATCAGACGCGCGGGAGCAAACTGGCTGCCGAAGTGAGGAAAAAGGCCAATGGCCTTTCTCCCAAACAGCGCGCGGAGTATTTCCGCAAAGGAATGGCGATGATCTATGGCGGCGACGGGACAAAAGAAGCTTCTCGCGCTTGACACCAATTTCCTCTTTGACCTGGCCCGGGCGGAGTCTTTCGCCAGGGACTTCAAAGACCTCTTCCATCAGCTTGGATTTCAACTGCTCGTTCCGCCAACGGTGGTCAGAGAGATGGCCATGGCCGGTGAGGACGATTCCGAAGAAAAGCGCGCGCTGGCGCGAGAAGCGTCAAGAAGCCTGATTGGCTGGGGCATCCAACCGTTCGCGGTGAACTCCGTCGGGGACTTCATCGCGGAGCGATTTTCCCAGGGTTTGCGCGATAAGCGGTTGTTGCCGCTTGACGAGGTCAATGACGGGATCATTCTCGCGGAGACCTCGCTTGGCGGAATTTCCATTTTGGTCACGCGCGACCGGCATCTGCTCGACATGGATGAAACCAGTCTTTCGATGGCGTTTAACGACGCCGATTTAGCGCCGGTCAACCCCGCGCACCCAAGGCGGCTGTTGCGCTCGGCCCAGCAAATGTTCTGATTTGCGGATTGTTTCTCTCCAATACGGTTTGCGAGACTTGAGCCATGAAAATGAAACGCCGCCTGCGAACGCGCGAAGAACTCCTTGCGCCGGAAGAACAGTATCCCTGCGTCTTGGGAAATCTTCTCAGTCTCGGCGCGGCCTGTTTTCGTCAAACCAACCGCAGGAACGGCCGGCGCCCATCCCGCGCGGGCAACGGCGCTTCTCATCGGCGCCCCCGCAAACCCGTGGCTGCCTGACCTGTTCAAAAATCAGCGCGGATGGCGTTTGAAGCGCCGTTGCCGTTGGGCGAACACGCCGCCGGACAAGCGGACATTTCTGCGCAAGGGCGGACCGAAGACTGGGAAGGCTCTGCGTCTGATTGTGGTTTTCCACAGCACTGCGCTCCGCGGCTCGCAGTTTGAAGTCCAAGTGCAAGTTCCGTTTTCAGGAAGATGCAAAACTCTCGAAACCCTTGATAATCAAGGCCTGATGAATTTTCGCCGCGGGCCGGCCTCGCGCAAGTCAAAGGGATGAAAGCCAAACGGCCGCGCCGGCGAAGCCCGCTTGAGGCGGAAATCTCCCTTTCCCGGCGCGACGAACAGCGGATCGCAGAACAGGGAATGGAGGTCCTGGCCGCGCCCGCGCCAATCCTCAAACTTCAACGCGCCGTCCAGCGGCGGGTGGGACGGACTGACGCGCGTGTCAAAATAAATATTGTGATCCACGGCGATTCCGTCTCCCGACCAATTCCCGCCGAAGAGGTTCCCGGAACTGAAATAGACGATGTTGTTCGTGAAGGTGAAGGAGAGATGCGCCTCGGCCCGCGTCCGTATCAACTGGCAGTCCCGGTTCAAGGCGAAGATGTTGTTGTAAAGAACATTGCTCGCCCCGTAATGCTGGTGAAACCCCGCGCTCTGGCAACGATAGACAAGGTTGCTTTCCAGCACGATGCCTGAACTGCCTTCGTCGGTGTAAAGTCCCCAGCCCCCATAGATGAAATCAGCCACGTCATGGATCAGGTTGCCCCGCAGGATCGTGCCGGGCTGCACGCCCAGCGTATAAATGCCGCCCATGTCGCTCAACATGCCCTGTCCGATGTCGTGCAAATGATTATACTCGATGATGTTGCCCCGGCACGGAGTCTCGGCGTATCCCCACGACCAGCCGACCGATATGGCGGTGTAGAAGGTGTGGTCAATTTCGTTGTGCGCCACCAGGTTGTTCGCGCTCAAGAGCACCAGCACGCCCACCCCGGGCGCCTGCACCAGGCCGATGTCGTGAATATGATTATCGCTGATGCAATTGCCGGCGTTCGCAGCTTTTCCAGCCGCCCCGGCGTCGGTGTCTCCCAGGCGGACGCCGCCCCCGCCCAAATCGAACATGTCGCAACCGACGACCTTGTTGTCCTGGCAGCCATGACCGAAATCAACCGCGTAGCCGCCCAGACGGCAAAAGCGGCATTGCGTGAAGCCGCACTGAATGGCGAACTGGGCCTGGAGGGCTGCCTGGACCTCCACGGCAGCTTGAATGTCCACATCGTTCCAGCCCTGGAACTGCCAGTCCGTGCCGGCGAAAACCAACCCGTGAAAAACGACGTCGCGCACCGGCCGGCCCTCCTCACCCTCCAAACGCGCCAGGTAATACAGTCGCGGAACCGTGATCTCCGCCGCCGGCACGGCTTCGCCCGGTTCGGGCCAGTACGTCACCACTCCCGTCCGTTCCTCCAGCCGCCATTGGCCGGGCCGCAGGCCCTCCGGGGCGTTCTCGATGTAATACCGCCCGTCGGACTCGTTGCGATTGGGCAGCACGTCGCCCGTCAGGGAAACGATGTTGTTCGTTGTGTCCACGCCGCAAATCCGATTGCGGGATTGCGCCCAGGCCTGGAGCACCACCAGGTCCACCCCGCCCTCGCGCGCCCATTCTTCCCTCACCTCCCCCGCCTGAAAGCGCAGTTGGGCTGGCCGGTCCTCGATCGGGCCTCCCACGAAATGATAGAAGCCGGCCGCCGGCAGCCGGGCGCGGCCCCGGCGGACCCCGTTGACGAACAGTTCATGGAAGAGCCAGCCGGCCGGCGCCTGCGCCTCCCACAAATTAGAATTGACGGTCGAACGCCGCCAGCCGGTCAGTCGCGCCTCGCTGGTGATGACCGGGGTTTCGCGCCCGTAGGCGCTCACCCTCAGCCCGGAATCCTCCGGCGTCAACACCAACGGCCGCTCCAGGGCATACACGCCGCCGCGCAGCACGATGCGCACTCCCCTCCCCGGCGCCTCGCGGCGGGCCGTCCGGGACATTTCCAACGCCCGCCCCAACGTCGCCACTGGGCCGTCTGTTTTGTCCCGAGAGGCTGACGGGCTGCCGCCGCTCCAACTGTCATTGCCGCCGGGAGCGACGTAAATGGACAGCGTCCCGGCCGCCGCGCTGCCGGCGCAGAGGCAGGCCGCCAGCAGCGCTGGCACGACGTTGCGCGCGCGAAGATGGCCGTTCATATCAATCTGCTCCTTTTGAAATCGAACCGGCCGGCCGGTTCCTTTTTGGCCTGGTTGACCGCGTTGCCAATTTCCATCGGACTGGCCTGCGAAACAATGTCAGATGACGGCATGGGGGGATGATAAGCCATCCACTTCCCGCTGGTCAATGCCAAAGTCAAAGCCGCGGGCCGCAGGCGTGCATTTCACTTTTTGGGTAGCCTCTCCTAATCTTAATCATAATCTCCTCATATCCCAAAACCGGCGAAAAATAACTGGACGAACCTCTCCGCCCAAGGCCTTGACTCCGCGCTCAAGGCCGGATATAACGTCCCACCTGATTTTGAAAATGATCTTGACAAACATCGGCAAAAAATTGCGAATGCGGCGTGTCTTCCGCGACGGAAAAGCGCTCGTTCTGCCTCTCGACCACCCCATTTATTTCGGCCCCCAGCCGGGCACCGAAAGCCCGGCCAAACTTCTCGCCCTGGCCCGCGAGGGCGGCGCCACCGCCGTCCTGTTGACCGCCGGCGCTTTGCGCCAGGCCATTGACGAGGTCGGCGATCTGGGGATTATCATGCGCATTGACACCACCATCTCCCAGATCGGCGGGCCGGACACGGTGATGCACCTGCTCCACTCCCCGGAGGAGGCCGCGGCCTTGGGCGCCGACATGGTGGTCGTTAATTGCTACCTCGGCCTGGGCGACGTCGCCATCGAGTCCGAGCTGCTCAAGAAGCTCGCCTCCGTTTCCGCCCAATGCGAACGGATCGGTTTGCCTTTGTGCGGCGAGATCATCCCCCGGGTCTCCTACGCCGACAAGACCCGCACCTCGCCGACCTCGGCCGATCTGGCCATCGCCATTCGCATGGGGCTGGAGTACGGCTGCGATGTCGTCAAGACGGTTTACAACGGCGACCCGGCCGGCTACGCCAAGGCGGTGGCCACGGGACACCTGCCCGTCATCATGGCCGGCGGGCCAAAAGGCGAAGGCGATCTGGCCATCTTCCAGCAATTGCACGAGGCCATGTCCCACGGCGCCAGCGGCGCCGCCATCGGCCGCCGCGTTTGGGGAAGCCCGCACCCGGCCGCCTCGCTCAAAGCCATCCGCTCCATTGTCATGGAAGGCGCCTCGGCCAAGGATGCCATTGCGCTGTATAACCGATTGAAGGGATGATTGAAACAGGCGCTTTATCGGATAACAATCTGCTCCTGGCAGTGATGTCAATTAGAGCATGAAACTCTCATACTTCGATTTGGCCATTTTTGCGGGTTACATTCTGGCGATTCTGGTTATCGGCTACCGGCTGAAAGACCGGATGAAAACCTGCGCTGAATTCCTGGGGGCGGGCCGCTCGTTGCCCCTCTGGATTACGGGCATTTCTTTCATGGCCGCCAACCTCGGATCGCTTGAGATCGTCGGCCATATCGCCAATGGGGCCAAATACGGCATGATGACCAATCACTGGTATTGGATCGGCGCCATTCCGGCCATGGTCTTCCTGGGCTTGTTCATGGTTCGCTTCTATTACTCCAGCGGCGTGCGCAGCGTCCCGGAGTACCTCAAGCGCCGCTACGATAGCCGCTCTCACCTGCTAAACTCCCTCGGCTTTCTGGTCGTCACCATTCTCATGTCCGGCATGAATATGTATGCGCTGGCGCTCTTCTGTGAAAAGTTGTTGGGCTGGAAATTTGACTTCAGCGTTCTGTTCGCAGCGGGAGTCGTGGTGGTTTATACTTTCCTGGGCGGACTGCGGTCGTCCATTTACAATGAAGTGCTGCAGTTCTTCCTCATCGTCATCGGGTTCCTGCCCCTGCCCATCATCGGGCTGATCCATGCCGGGGGCTGGAGCGCGCTGCTCGCCAAGCTGCCTGCCTCGCATTGCCATACATGGATCGGCATGGGAAACCCGGCCAACAACCCGCTGGGAGTGAACTGGTTCACCGAAATCCTGGCGGCGGGGCTTATCATGTCTCCCGCCTACTGGTGTACCGACTACCTTTTGGTCCAGCGCGCCCTTGCTGCCAAAGACTTGAACACAGCGCGCAAAACCCCCTTGTTTGCGGCTTTTCCAAAGATGTTCTTCCCATTTCTCGTGACGGTGCCGGGCATGGTTGCCCTGGCCTTAATGCCGGAAGCGTTGAAAGAGAATGGCCATGACAACTTCAACCTCGCTCTCCCTGCCCTGATGGACCGCTTTTATCCGCACGGCCTGCTTGGCCTGGGTTTCACTGCTTTGATGGCGAGTTTTATGTCGGGCATGGCGGGCAACGTCACCGCCTTCAACACGGTCTGGACCAATGACATCTACGAGACCTATCTCGTCAAGAACCGTCCGGATCATCATTACCTGGCCGTCGGACGCCTGGCCACGGTTGTCGGCACGGCTTTGAGCATCGCGGCGGCGTATATCGTCGCTCACTTCAACAACATGATGGATTACATGAATTTGATCGGTACCGTTTTCATCCACCCGTTCTTTGTAATCTTTTTGATCGGGATGTGTTGGAAGCGAGCCACGGCCACGGGAGGTTTTTGCGGAATCCTGGCGGGGATCACTGCATCGGTGACACAGTGGGTGCTCTACAACACTGGCCGCGTCACCTTCATCTCCCCCATGGCCGCGGCCCAGAACCAAGCCATCTGGGGGGCGGTAGCCGGTCTGCTGACGATCTTCGTTGTCAGCTACTGCACCAAGGCGCCCAGCACGGAGAGTCTCGTTGGACTCGTGTGGACGCGGCTACGGGACAAGGGCACGAGCACGGTTTGGTACAAGAGCGTCTGGACCATGGCAGCCATCGTCATGCTGATCTTCCTTGTCCTCAATTTCGTGTTCAGATAAGGGCGTCACCCCTCCGGCCGGCGAGGGCGTGGCCATCCTGTTGATTGGGTGTAATCTCTCCTAATCTTAATCTTAATCTTAATCCTAATCTCGTCCATGCACCCCGGACTGTATTGACATTGCGCGCCCGAAACCGCCTCCCAAAAGGATGGGATGCGCCCGCGCAAGAAAGCCGCCGTCAGTTCCGCTTGCAACCGGCAAAAGTTGTGCCATGCTGTCCCTCCTGCAATCGGAGCGTAGCTCAGCCTGGTAGAGCACTTGGTTTGGGACCAAGACGTCGCAGGTTCAAATCCTGTCGCTCCGACCACTTTTTTCTTGAACCCTTCCGCGGATTGGAGCATATTTTCCCCATGACGCCCGTTTGCGCATTGCCGCCGGCGGCCTCCGCTTCTTTGCGGGACTGCCGCGCGTTCTCTTGTCTCCGAGTGGCGCCGCCATGTTTTTCTCCTCAAAACCTCAGACATGGAACACCTATGAACCCGATATCCGCCTCTGCCACGAACCGGACGGGAAACAGCCCCGCCGGCTTCACCCTGATTGAACTGCTGGTGGTCATCGCCATTATCGCCATTCTGGCCGCGCTCCTTCTGCCCGCCTTGACGAAGGCCAAAATGCAAGGGCTGGCGACCTCATGCTCGAGCAATCTTAAGCAACTGGATACGGCTTGGTTTTGCTACGCGGGGGACAACAAAAATTGGATGCCTCCCAACTGGCTGCAGTCCCCGGACGCCTGGATTGACGGCGTTTACGGCGATGTTTCCACGCCGGGGGCAATGACCAATCCTCTGCCTATCATCAAGGGTATGCTTTATCCGTATTGTCCCAATGTCCACATCTACCAATGCCCCGCTTGCTTCGCCGGGCCGGATGCGAGCAGCGGAGACACTGGAGTGCCGCATAACGTCATCCTGGCGCGCAATTACTCCATCGAAGGACGGATGGGGGGCGCCCATGACCCCAACGATGACACGACGTGGGTTCTGGGAGCGACGTATCCGTTATACTGGAAGTTGGACCAAGTCCAATATCCCGCCCCTTCGCAGGCGATCACCTTTGTGGACGAGAGCATTAACACCATTGACGACGGCTATTTTGCCACTGATTATTCCGCCACGGTATGGCAGAATTCCCCGACCGTCCGGCATATGAGAGGCACCCAGTTTGCCTTCGCCGACGGCCACGCCGAGCATTGGACGTGGAGGGCGCTCTGCATCGAAAATGGCCGCCTCCAGGCGGTATCTCCGGCTCCCTGCGGCAGCACAGAGGATGACCTGATCCGTGTGGACAATGCCGTTTTTCTCCCGCCCCGCGGATCGTAATAAAGCCTTCAGCCGCCACTTCGAGCCAGGCGCCCCATTCGCTGGCTGGATGCTGCGGCGCGTCGGCGCAGAATTTTCGGTGATAAGATGCTGCCTGATCTGGTCCTGCTGGCGCGGGAGCCGGAGCGCTGCTAAAGCGGTCTTGATAATCGAAACCGCCCTCCTCCGCGTCAATGATGCCGCGCCAACCACAACACCACTCCGGCCGCCGCCAGCGCGCCCAGCACCGCCAGCGTGATCTTGACCCAGCTCTTGGGATACTCCCCGGCGATCGAACCGGTGTAGCCGTTGATGACCACCTGGAAATGGCGCGCGCCGTAATTGTAGCTCAACAGCCAGATGGGCGTCAGGATGTGCTTGAACGTCTGCCCGGAATAATCGGACTCCACCTGCAAATTCCGTTGCGTGTCCCCGGGCACCTGCGCCGCGCACAGGCGTTCCATCTCCTCGTCCATCTCTTTGCGGGCTTCCTGCGCGGCCGCCACGAGGTCAATTTGATACCGCTCCACCACCCAGCCGGACAGATAACCGGCGTTGTAGGGCACCAACTCCTTGGTCGTCGGAAAAGGCTCGATCTTGCGCAACGTCGCCTCCCGCACCCCGCGCGAGGCCGGCACCAGTTCGTCGTCAAAAAAATGATCCAGCGCCCCGGCGCTCGGCTCCCATCGTATCCTCTGTGCCTGCCGGGTCTGCATCTGGCCGTTGGCGTCGCGATAGGTCTCCGTCACGTAATAGTAATAGCCGCTCTCGGCCGTCCAATCGGCGTGAACCTGCGCGTCGAACGTCCAGTAAGGAATGTACAGCCCCTTGACCGTGTCGGTCAGCGCGCCGCGTTTGAGTTTGTTGGGGGCGAACCACCGGTTGCCGTACCAGGCGCGGATGGCGTCGCGCACCTGGGTCTCGCTGAGCTTCATCGGCAGCAGGCTTTCCGGGCGGAAGGCCTCCTTGGTTTCCTCGTACGGCACCAGCGCCGTCGAACCGCAGAAATCGCACCGTTGGCTCACGTGTGCCGGGTCGAAAACGGAAATGGCCTGGCAACTCTGGCATTTGACGGAGATTCTTTCCGCCTGCCAGCCCCGTTGCGAATCGGGAATGCCGCGCAACGCCGCCACCAGATCATGTTCGACGATGACTTGGTCCCCCGTGGCGGAGAGTTCGGCCTGGGCGGGGGAGACCGTGCCGCAGAACGGGCAGACCAGGGCTTTCTTGGCCGGATTCCATTGCGCCTCGCCCCCGCAGGAGGGGCAGGAGAATTTTTTCCGTGCTGTCGCGTCAGGCATAAGAGGGATTTATGTCAGGGGAATGATTGTCAGAGGAATAAGACAAGAGATATTCTTTCAGAAAAATTCCCCTGACAATCATTCCCCTGACTATTTTGCGATTGTTGTGAATTCAATTTTAAAGTGATTAAGGTTGATCCATTGGATTGCTTTGAGATCGGTCAATGCCAGGAGCCGGCACAGTTGGGATTCGATGTAGCTCTGAGCTTCTGTGTACGCGGTCACACGAAACGCGACGCCGGGAGCGTAAATGAACATTCGCTGCTCGCCGAGGTCCAGTCCACCGCGATGGAGGCTGACACGGCGTTCAACGTTGCTGGCGCTGCCGAGGAAATGAATGAGCGCTTCCTGATATAACGCGATGTCCAGAAACGCGCCCCAGTCTCGGAGCAGATTGAGCATCGTCTGCCGTGCCACCGCGCAGCCCGGCGTTAACTCGTTCCAACGCTCAGTGATTTCGGCAAAACGACGGCGTTCGTCCTGCGTCAGACTCGTGGCAATAATCTTTCCTTGAACTTTCGGCGGACGGAAGTTCAGCAGCTTTCCCCGTCCCAGTCCGAGCAGGAAAATGTAGTTGAGCAGTTGCGCGTCGTGTTCGCCGACGAGCGTTGTTTCTGCCTTCAGTTCGTAAAGCGCGTCGTCGGCGATCAAATCGAGGCGATACGTTTTCGAGAAGTCGCGATGTGTGACAGTGACGGGAGCCTGGGTTTGGACGGACCGGAAACCATCGGCCAGCAGGCGCGCTTTCAGATCGGCTTCGTAGGCGCACTCGTCGCAGAGCCGGCCCAATTCGTTCTGGCTGGCGTAGGCATGGCCCATCACGCGGTAATCAAGCTGTTCAAACTCGTCCGCGTTTAGAGCGGCGATGGTCACTGGGCAGTGGATTGGCATTTTGAGTCAGGGGAAGCCGACGAGAATATTGTCAGAGGAATGATTGTCAGGGGAATGAGGAAAACACAATGACTTGAATTTATTCCCCTGACAATCATTCCTCTGACAGCTCTGCCGCGCCCCGCCCCGCAAGACGCGCTGGAGAATTTTTTTTGTGCCGTTACGTCAGGCATGGCTGCTGGTTCCGATGTTAATTTATTGGCCTCTGCCGAGTTCCCAAAAATACATATCAACGAGCTTCATCGGCGGATAATAAATGCCGCCCTGCTTCTCGATTGCTTTCCGAGTTTCCAAAAATGCTGGCTCATTCTCGCGGTAAAACTGAAACGCCCGGCAGAGAAATTTTTTGCTAAATCGGGAAAATTTTAGCTCTTGCCGAAACCCGGTGATGAAGAACTGATCGCACGCCGGAGTACAACCAACAGTTCCAAGAAGAACTTTTGTGATCAGAGTCTCCGTAGGCTGATAGTGTTTTTTCTTGCCATTAACACTTTTGATTTGCTTGTGATACACCTTCTTTAGTTCATCCGAAAGGGAAATGATTAATTTGGCAGTCGTGTTGTCATGACCAGAGTCACCAAAATGCAAATCCCAAAGAGTGCCGTATTTGGCTTCAAGAATCTTCGATACGGCGGGCTTGTGAATCGTGTAGTCTTTCCACAGCAACGCGCTAGACCCTCGATACATTCCCCAACTGGCCAAATAGAATGCCAAATGCAATGACGCTATATCGTGGTCAAATGATGCGTGTTGCCGAAAATAGCCGTAGCAATGCTCCCACGAGCGGTATCGGTGACTGGGATCTGCTGCGAGACTGTTGTAAAACGCAAGAATCTCGTTTTTGATTTTATTGCCGTTTTTGTTCTGCGGCATGAGCGGTCTCCCGATATTGTACTCAAACTCTACGACTTTAGAAATTCATCGAGGGCGGACTTTGTCACGCGCCAGGTGGCGCCGATCCTCTTGCCTTTGAGATCGCCTTTTTCCAGCGTCGCCAGCACGTCGGCCTCGCTCACGCCCAGCATCCGGGCCACCTCGCCGGGACCGAGCAGGTTCGGCGTCCCGGGCGGGCCGCCAATGACCGGCGGGGGCGCGCCCGCCGCGGCCGCGGGCGGGGTGGCCTGCGCCGTGTTCATGGCCGCCACCATTTGCTGCCCCATCGCCAATCCGGCGCCCAATCCCGCCGCCGTGCCGGCCATGCTCCCGGCCTCGCCGCCGCCCTTGGTCATGGACTCCGCCATCTGGAATTTGACGTAATCGTTGAGACTCCCCACCGCCGCCATGCTGCTGCGCTTGTCAATGGCCGCCTCGACTTCCGGCGGCAGCGATACATTTTCCACGATGAAACTGGAAATCTCGATGCCGTACTTGCCCGTCACCTGCGGGTTGATCAGCGGCAGCAGCGCCGCCCCCAATTCCTGGTAGCGCGCCGCCACGTCCAGCACCGGCAACTTCGCCGACGCCAGCGCCTCGGTGAACACGCTGACGATGCGCGATCGCATCGTGTCGGAGAACTCCTCCAGCCGGAAATGATCGTCCGTCCCGGCCACTTCCTTGAGAAACAGCTTCACGTCCGTCACGTGGAAATCGTAGATGCCGTAGGCCCGCGTGCGGACGATGCCGAAATCGGCGTCCCGCATCATGATGGGGTTCGCCGTGCCCCATTTGTTGCCGGTGAACAGCCGCGTGTTGACAAAATAGACGTCGGCCTTGAAGGGCGAATGCAGCCCGTATTTCCACCCCTTGAGGGTGGACAGGATGGGGATGTTCTCGGTCGTCAGCGTGTGTTTGCCCGGCCCGAACGTGTCGCCGAACTCGCCCAGGTACATGAACTGCGCCACCTGCGACTCATTGACGATGAGTTGCGCGCCGTTCTTGATTTCCTTGTCCCCGTCCGGGTAGCGATAGGTCAAGGTGTCGCGCGAATCATCCTGCCACTCGATGATTTCCAGGAACTGCGTTTTCAGATAATCAATCAGGCCCATATATTTCCTTTCTTTTTCCCGCGCATCATCGGCCCGGCGCCGCCTTTTGGGAAGTATAATTTCAGCCCAATTGTGTAATGGCTTCGCGGTTTTGGGTTCCGGCTTCCCGCTCCTAATCCTGATCTTAATCCTTCTCCTTCATGACAACGCTTGGCGTCTTGGCGTTGACGCATTGGGCCGGAGGGCATACCTTGGAAGCGCCATGATTGCTGGAAGACAAACCGCCGCCCAGGCCGCCGCTCCCGCCCATTTCCGGGTCGGAGACGAACGGCTCATCAAAGTCAGTCCCGCTGCCGCCCAAAAGGTCAGTTCCCTCCTGCAAAAGCAGGGCCGGCCCAACGGCGTCTTGCGCCTGGCCGTCGTCGGCGGCGGCTGCTCCGGCCTGCAATACAAAATGGAATTGCAGGACCAGCCGGCCAGCCGCGACTTCCTGGTTGAAAGCGCCGGCATCCGCGTGGTGGTGGACCCCAAAAGCGCCTTGTACGTCACCGGCAGCGAACTGGATTTCGTGGACGCCTTGCAGGACGGCGGCTTCAAAGTGCGCAATCCAAACGCCGCCAGCACCTGTTCCTGCGGCGAAAGCTTCAGCGCCTAGCGCCGGCTTCTTGTCCTCATGGATCATTTGCTTTCGTTTTGACCATGAACCGTTTCTCTTTCGCCGCTTCACTCCTGGCCTGCGGCCTGCCGCTGACGGCCGCCCTTGGCGCCCAGCCCTCCTGGCAGGCGGAATTCGCCCGCATGCCCCTCTCGGAAAAAGTCTCCCAACTGGACCGCCACAACTGCGTCCGCGTCATGTTGCATTCTTTCCAGCGCAACTCCGCCGTCCAGGCCCTCATTTTCATGCCCGGCGCCACCGACGAATTCTATTTCTTCCGCCGCGCCCGCGCGCGCTTGACCAGCCAGGCCCCCACGCTCCTCGACGCCGTCGCCGCCCTGACCAACCAGACTTATGTGCGGGCGACGCTCAACCCGCCCTTCCTCCTCCTGCACACGGCCGAGGACCCGCTGGAACCCATCGCCGTCGTCCAAGACCAGCGCACCGCCGACCGCGTCAAACACAAGAAGTTCGAGAAGCAGGCGCTCTTCGACGACAAGGATTGGGATTTTGTCGAGCCGATCCTGGCCTTCGATCTTAACACCCATCTGACTCCCCGCCTCCATTCGCACGACTCCTGCCACTTTTTCCGCCACAGTTTCGCGGAGTTCGATTTGAACGGCTGGGACGCCCTCCGCGCGGTGGCGTTGGCCGACAAAACCCGCTTCACCGTCAAGAAAAGGTGGATTGCTTTTGAGGGCGACACCCGCTCGCTGGCCAAACCGGCCAACCTCACCGACTTTCTGCTCAGGAACAACGGCCCGGACAAGTAAGAACCCGCCTTATTCCAATGAGCGAGAATTGGAATTACCTGGCCGCCATCCGCAGAACCGCGAAATGCCGTTTGGCCCCATCCTGCGACACCGGCTTCTTTCCCTTTTCGTCCGCCGATTCCAGAAGTTCCGGCGGGATTTCCCGCAGGAAGGGCGACGGCTGGCACGGCCTCGGTTCGCCATACTTCTTCCGCGTCACGCAATGGCTCAGGGTCAGCGTTCGCATCGCCCGCGTCATGGCCACGTAAAAAAGCCGTCGCTCCTCCTCCAGCGTGCCCTCCACTTTGGCCCGCGCGTGCGGAAACAGGCCGTCCTCCAATCCGACAATCCAGACGTGCGGAAACTCCAGCCCCTTGCAACTGTGGACCGTGATCAGCGTCACCGCCTCGCCCCGATTCTCCTCCTCCTCCTCGCGGTCGCTCTCCAGGCTAAGGTCGTCCAGAAATTCCCGCACTTGCCCTTCAGGCTCGGCGGCCGTGCCGGGCAGCGTGGCCGCCAATTCCCGCAAATTCTGCACCCGGCTCTCCGCCGTCTCCGCGTTCTTTTCGCCCCGCCGCAGTTCCGCCTCGTAGCCGATTTCCTCCAGGAAACTTTGGGCCCAGACCCGCGGCGACAGCGCCGGGCGCGCGCGCAACTTCGCCCCTTGGCGCTCCACGAACCCGACGAATCGCTCAATGCTCTGGCGCGTGTTCGGGGCAAACGCCGCCTGCACGTCCTTCTGCCGCATGGCGCTGAACACCGGGCAGCGCCGTTCCTGGCTGGCCTGGAGCAGCCGTTCCATCGTCACCTCGCTCAAGCCTCGCGCCGGCACGTTGGCCACGCGCAACAGGCTGATGTCGTCCTCCGGATTGACCAACATTCTCACGTAAGCCAGGAAGTCCTTGATCTCGCGCCTGTCAAAATAACTTTGCCCGCCCACCACGCGGTAGCGCACCCCGGCCTGGCGCAGCGCCGTTTCCAGCGGGCGCGATTGCTGGTTGGTGCGGTACAATACCGCCTGCTCCCGCCACGCAACCCCGCCCGCCAGCCGGGCGTACTCCATCTCCCCGGCCATCCGCCGTGCCTCCTCCTCGTCGCTGGCGAAGGTGTGCAGCGCGATGCGCGCCCCCTCGCCGTTGCGGGACCAGAGTCGTTTGCCCCGGCGCCGCGCGTTATTCTTGATGACAGCGTTGGCGGCCGAGAGGATGGTATTGGTCGAGCGGTAATTCTGCTCCAGTCTGATCACCTTGACCCCCGGAAAATGCCGCTCCAAATCCAGCAAATTGGCCGTCTCCGCCCCGCGCCAGCCGTAAATGCTCTGGTCGTCATCGCCCACCACGCACAGGTTCCGATGCCCCGCGGTCAGCTCCCGCACCAGCTTCAATTGCGCCGCGTTGGTGTCCTGGTACTCGTCCACCATGACGTAGCGGTAATTTTCGCGGCACTCCCGCAGAACCTCCGCGTGTTCGGCAAAGAGTTTGAGCGTCAATAAAATCAGATCGTCAAAATCCACCGCGTTGCAGGCCCGCAGGGCCGATTGGTAGCGCGCGCTCACGTGCCGGGCCAGCGCCGCCGTGTTCGGGTCGGCAAAAACCGCCGCCCGTTCGCCCCCGTTGCGAAAGCGGCTCAACAAGGCCAGCACGGCGTGCGGATCGGCCTTGGCGCCCGCGCCGGACACGTGGCTGAGAATCCGTTTGATCGCCCCCAATTGTTCGGACTCGGAGTAAATGACGAAATTCCGTTTGTAACCCAGCCGCTCGATGTGCCGCCGCAAAATCCGCGCGCACAGCGAGTGAAACGTGCAGACCGTCGGGCGCGCCGCCCTTTCGCCCGCCGCGGATTTGGCGCCCCGGCCCAGCAATTGGCCCACCCGCTCCTGCATTTCCCGCGCCGCCTTGTTGGTGAACGTCACCGCCAGGATGCGGCCCGGCTCCACCCCCGTTTGCGCCAGGCGGGCGACGCGAAACGTGATGACGCGCGTTTTGCCCGTGCCGGCGCCGGCCAGGATCAGCACCGGCCCATCGGTCGTCTCGACCGCCTGTCGCTGGGCCGGATTCAAGGAGGCTAAATTCAACATTGGCGCCGCCGAGTCTAAAAGCCCCCGCCGCCAACGCAAGCGGAGAGCGCCACCCCATCCTCGCCGGAGGCGGAACGATGCAATTGGAACCACGGATGGACAAACAGATTGATCGCGGTGCCGCCCTTCATGGCAAAGCGAGGGTACTCAAAAAAGACCGGCACGCTCTCCAGCAAGAGACGGACGGTATCAATGTAGTATCTGTCGATCATGGTTTGATGTTCAGGATGGTCCCATTCTTAAGACGGGCGGTCCATCGGCTTTGCCCGTGCCGGGTTCCGGCGGCATTTCGCGCGGCGACCGCCCAGGGCAGATTTAATTCCTCGGCCCAGCCGACGCACAGCAAACGCACCTTGACCCGCTGACAATTTATCAGCAATTTTGTCAGCGTGCCGATTCTCAACGACCTGATCCCCTCCATGATATTGCGGGCCTCCTCGACGCCCTGATGGACGCCAACCTCGCTCAACATCTCCAGCAACGCCCGTTCGGGTTCGGAAACCAACACTCCGTCCGGCGTCTCCGGCAACGGATGCAAGCCAAAGCCCTTTGGCAATTCTGGAGAGAATGGATTTCGCGCGGTGTAGCGTGCCGGGAAGCGGTCTGTAAACCACGGGGGCAAGACGGCTTTGCCTTGACCCCACAACGAAATCGGCTCGCGGGCGGGAAGATTGTGGCGGATGCCACGCCACGCCAAGGCGGTCTTGCCGCCCACGTGAAATCCCTCCACATGGCGGGACAGGAATTTTAATGAGTCTTCCCTGCGCAATGTGTCATTCGGGAACATAAAGACGCCGCGCCCCAATCGGGCCAGCCAACCCGACTTTAAATAATGATGCGCCAGTGCTGGGGATACCCCCAGCTTCCGCAACTGCCCGCTGTCAAAAGGGGTTCCCCGGGGGAATGCCCATTGCAGGGCTTTGATTGATTTGTGGCGAATAGATATAGCCATGCTTGAACTATCCATCCTAAATCAATCAGAAGGCAAGACTAATCAGAAATCAAGGTGACAATCCGAGCCGCCAAAGCGCGCTGATGGGCATGGCGGCGAGGTTCTCGCCAAAAGGCAACAATTCCGAGCCGCAGTAAAGAAACACGCCGCAAACCCATCGCCGCCCGGCGTCCTCAGCCAGCGCTCTCAAGCCCTTGAAGTCATCCATCGTGACGGTTTCCCATCATTAAAGACAACTGCCGCTTCCTGGACAACCTCCAATCGCCGGCTTTGCCCCGGCTGCAAACGCAATCCGTGGTCAAAAATCTCCTGAAAACCGCGCCACCAACAGGAGTGAGAACCGCAAAACACGCGCCATAGGCGGAAAAACCATTGGCGGAAATTCTTCCCCGTTCCCCTTCTGCGTATTCTGCGAGGGGCCGCGGTGAATCCAGGTGAAAAATAAATGTTAAAATAAATGTTGCAGTCCCACTAAACTGTGGTAATATGTAATCTGTGCGGCGCTCACGCGCCTGTTCTTTGACATTTCGCGGACCTCGCGGGAGGGATTTCCCGGAGCCTGCGGCCGGGATTCGGCGGCGGGATGTTCGAGGCCCGGATCAAACATGACCGGGCCGGCGCTTTGCAAGCGCCATCTTGAAGGCCATTGAAAATTTATAAATCGCCCTGGAGCGGTTGGGGAGGCGGAATTCAATGGCCAATGGCCAATTTTCAATGACCATTTCTCAATCAACGCTTGCAGGTTCTGCTGCGTTCCGAAACGGCCTTGCTCCAAAGGTCATTAGCACCTTTTAGCACCTATTAGCACCTATTAGCACCTAAAAAACTGTGTGGATGGCAAAAAAGAGCCAGGTCCGGGCACTCGGACCCCCCTTCGCAGCTCTTGTGTCGCCAACGGCCGGAGGCGCAGAAAAACCATCCCCGTGACGCAAGACGAAAGCGGGAATAGCACTAAATCGCACCAAATCGCACCAAATCGCACCAAAAAAATTGTGTTGATGGCAAAAAAGAGCCAGTTCGGCCCTTTCTGGCTCAATGCTCCCTCATGCGCTTCGCCATTTGCATCAAATCAAGGAATGACCTGCGCCGACAGCCGGTAGAAGACGCCGGAGGCATTGCCCGGCTGCACAGTGAAGACGCCCGCCCCGTTGGTGGTCACGGTGAAGCCGTTGGTCAACGTGATCCAGGCCGGATTGGCCAGATTGGTCGCGGCTTCAAGCTGATAGGCTCGCCCGCCCTGCCAGGGCGAGAAGGTGACGATCACAGAGTTGCCCGCCCCTGCCGCCACCGAAAAGTTCAGGTGCGAGGCGGCATCGGTCGGATCGGTTTCATTCCCTTTCATTCGGCTGACATCAACAAGGTTGGTTCCCACGTCGAAGGTGTTTTGGGCAAAGGCGCCGCCGGCGTCGGCCAACAAAATGGCGCCAACGAACAACGTCAAAGCTCGGGCGGCACGAAGGAAGCCGGCAGGCGCCGCGGCAGTCCATCTCAGCCGGGCCGCGGCCGCCGCCCAGGACAAAGTCTTGCGCCGGCGGCGGTATCGCTTCGTTTTCATGTCGTTCCTCGATTCTTGCTTTGGCCGTTTGTCCTTGGGAACAAACCGCCTCGCCTCCGTGGTTTGGAGGACGCATACGGACGATTTCCTCCCTGTTTTAACGGATCAACAGATTTTGTCAACCGCGTCATCACGGGGGCGGTTCGCATCCTGCGGATTTTTTTGGCAATAGGCTTGACCAAAGTGGAGCGGGTTTCGTAACGTGGGGGGGATTGTTAGGGAACGTTCATGTTTGCGCAACTTAAGAGTCTGTTTTCCAACGATATCGGAATAGACCTGGGCACGGCCAATTGTCTGGTGTATGTCAGAGACCAGGGCATCGTGCTCCGCGAACCTTCCGTCGTGGCCATCGAGGCCGGCACGACCAATGTGCTGGCGGTGGGCGAGGAAGCCAAGCGCATGCTGGGTCGCACTCCGGGCAATATCGTGGCCATCCGGCCCATGAAAGACGGCGTCATCGCCGATTTCGAGATCACCGAGGCGATGCTGCGGCATTTCATCCAAAGAGTGCATCACCGCAAACTCATTGCCCCTCGGGTGGTGGTCGCGGTGCCTTCCGGCATTACCGAAGTGGAAAAACGGGCGGTCAAGGATTCCGCCACTCACGCCGGCGCGCGCGAAGTCTATCTGATCGAGCAGCCGATGGCTTCGGCCATCGGGGTCGGTCTTCCGGTTCATGAACCGGCGGGAAATATGATCGTGGATGTTGGCGGAGGCACCTGTGAAATCGCGATCATTTCCCTGGCTGGAATCGTTTTCAGCCGCAGCTTGCGCGTGGGCGGTGATGAGTTTGACGAGACGATCGTGGCGCACATGAAACGGGCCTATAACTTGATGATTGGCGAACGCACGGCGGAGGAGATCAAGATCCGCATCGGATCAGCCTTTCCGCTGGAGCAGGAATTGACGATGGAGGTCAAAGGGCGCGATTTGAGCGCCGGTTTGCCCAAGACGTTGTCCATTCGTTCGGAGGAAATTCGTGAAGCCTTGAAGGAACCCCTTTCGAGCATTTTGGAAAGTATTCGCATCACCCTGGAACGCTGTCCCCCGGAGTTGTCGGCCGATCTGGTCGAACGGGGCATCGTCATGGCGGGCGGCGGCGCGTTGGTGCGCGGCATTGACCGCCTGGTGGCCAAGGAAACGGGCTTGCCGGTGCATATTGCCGACGACCCGATGAGCGCGGTGGCCGAGGGCACGGGGCGGGTCTTGCAAGAACTGGCTTTTCTCAAACGAGTGGCTTCCTCCCGAAGTTGATTCCCGTTCGCCCCTAATTTTAGCGCCGGCGCCCCAAGGCGCGGGCGGGGCGAGATGCTGAAGAAGTCGCATTATATAATTTTAATTTTCGTGGTCCTGCTGCTGCTGGCGCTCTTGCAACTGCCGGGCGGGGCCATGGGAAAGCTCAAGCTGGCCATTAGCGGCCCGTTTCTGGCGCTCTTCGGCCTGGCGGGTTCCTCGCACGAGACCATTGGCCAGGCCAAAGAGGCGATGGTGCCACGGCGCGAATTGCTCCGCCAGATCGAACAACTGCGCCGCCAGAACCAGGAACTCCGGCTTCAACTCCAGCAGGACAGCCAGCTTTGGAGTGAAAACACCCGCCTCCGCGCCGAGGCCGGCTGGGCGCGGCAGAAGCAATGGCGGGTCAAGCTGGCGCGCGTCATCGCCCGGGACCCGGCCAATTGGTGGCGCAGCCTGGAAATTGATTTGGGCGGGCGCGACGGCCTGCGCGCCAACCTGGCGGTGCTGGCGCCCGACGGCGGGCTGGCGGGCCGGGTGTTGAGCGTCGGCGAGACCCGTTCGCAAGTCATCCTCCTGGGCGATCCGAACCTGCGCGTGGCGGCCAAGGTGGCTACCAGCGGCCTGACCAACTTCGAGACGGGCATCATCACCGCAACTTCCTCCGCGCCACAGGAGGACGGGATGATTGACCTGGATTACCTTTCCGGCAACAGCGCCGTGCGGCCGGGCCAGAAAGTGGAGACCTGGGGGGTGGGCGGCGTTTTTCCGGCCAGCATCCCCATCGGCCAGATCGTGGACATGCGCACCAACCAAAACGGGTTGACCATCGAGGCGCGCGTCAAACTGGCGGCCAAACTGGGCGCGCTGGAGGAGGTTTGGGTGATGCTTCCATGAACTGGCGTCCCACCATTTTCATTTTGGCGGCGGCCTTCCTGGCCGTTTTCCTGGAGGCCTCCGTCGGCTTCGTTCGCCACTGGTTTGGCGCGCAGATTGATCTGCTGCCGGCGCTGATGGTCTATACGGCCTTGACCAATGGATTTCCCACGATTGTGCTGCTGGCGCTGTGCGGCGGGCTGTGGTTCGATTCCCTTTCGCTCAATCCCCTGGGCGCCAGCGTGCTGCCGCTGCTGGGGATCGGTCTGCTGATCTACCGGAGCCGCGACCTGCTCATGCGGAAGCATGTTTTCGCCCAGATCGTTTTGGGCGTGATGGCCGGGGCGGCGCAGCCGCTGGGAACGCTCTTCATTTTGTTGAACCTGGGCCTGACGCCCTTGCTGGGCTGGTACTCGCTCTGGCAATGGGTGGTGATGGCGCTGGGCGGCGGGCTGGTGACGCCGCTCTGCTTTGAGCTGTTCGACCGCCTCCACCGCGCCTTTGAGTACCAGCCCGCGAGGCAAACCAGCTTCCGGCCCGATCGGGAAATCAAGAGAGGGCGGGGATAAGATGTTCGTCTTCGACATTTTCAAACACGACGAGCCGCCGCTGCGGGTGATCGCGGCGACGGTGGCCGCCGGAATGTTTCTGTTGCTGGCCGGCCTTTGGTACGTGCAGATCGCGCGCGCCAAACAGTTCGAGAGCGATCTCAAAAGGCAATCCTTCCGGCACGTGAGCATCCCGGCCATCCGCGGTAGAATCCTGGACCGCAACGGCAACGCGCTGGCGGACGGCCATCCGCGCTACAACGCCGTTCTTTACCTGGAGGATTTGCAACCGCAGTTCAACGAGCAGTACTCAAACCTGTGCAAAGCCTACGGCCAGACGCACCCGCAGGCAGTCAAGTCCAACGGCCGGCTCAGTTTGACTTCCGACCTCCGCCGGCAATTGCAATTGGACGCCGATTGCGCGGTGGTCAGCAACATCACCTATCGCGTGAGCACGTCGCTGGAGGAACCGCGCCTGCTCAACACCAACGCCTTTCTGCGCCATTACAACGGCCATCCTTACGTCCCCTTCCAGATCGTGCCGGACCTGGCCCCCAAGCAGGTCGCCATTTTTGCCGAGCAGTGGTCCAGCCAGTCCAACCTGGATTTGGAAACGCAGCCGGTGCGGTTCTATCCCAATGGCGCGCTGGCGGCGCACCTTCTGGGCTACGTCCAGCGCCGCGACGATATGGAGAGCGCGAACATCTCCTTTACCCTGCCCGACTACCACGGGGCCAGCGGCGTGGAGAAGGTCTATGACGAGGAATTGTGCGGCCAGCCGAGTGTCGAGTCGGTGCTCATCAACAATCTGAATTACCGCCAGCACGAATCCATCGAAACCCCCAACCAGCCTGGGGACGATGTTTACTTGACGATTGACCTGGCCCTGCAACGGGCGGCCGAAGCGGCCCTGGCCCAAGCCCAGGCCAACGTGCGCGGCGCCGTGGTGGTGATGGACCCGCGCAACGGCGACATCCTCGTGCTGGCCTCGGCCCCGGCGTTTGATCCCAACCTTTTCGCGCAGGGCCGCGTCACCTCCGCGGAAATGGCGCGCTTGAATGATCCAAAATTCAAACCGCAATTCAACCGGGCGGTCACCGGCGCCTACCCGCCGGGCTCGACCTTCAAAATCATCACCGGCCTGGCCTGCCTCGAAAACGGTTTGGACCCGGACGAAGTGTATGACAGTCCCGGAGAGTACCGTGCGTCGCCCGCGGCGCGCCCCATCGAAGACACGGCGGGACCCGGTCTGTTCAATTTTGAGCGGGCCTTTTACCGTTCCAGCAACACTTACTTCATCGCCCAAGGCAGGAAAACCGGCTTGCGGAAAGTGATGGAAATGGCCCGGCGTTTTCATCTCGGCGAAAAGACCGGCCTTTCCACCCGGCAGGAAGCGGCGGGAGACATCCCCAACCCGCAAACGGCCGGCGCCCTGGATATGTTCATTGGCCAGGAAATCACCGCCACCCCGCTGCAAATGGCGGGCGTGCTCACGGTCATCGCCAATGGCGGGACGCTCTATTGGCCGCGGGTTGTCAGCCGCGCCTGCTCGTCTGAGACGGGCGAATGCCAGGAGTTGGTCGCGCCGGGGCGCGTGCGCGATCACGTGGAGATCGCCCCCCGATGCCTGGCGATCCTCCGCCAAGCCATGCTGGCGGACACCGAGCATGCGGACGACGGCAATGGAGCCGGCACCGCGTACCCCCAGTTTCATCACGGCGGCGTGGCCCGCCTGGGGACTTTCCGCGTCGCGGGCAAGACCGGCACAGCCGAGGTCAAATCGCCGGGCAGCCCGTACCGGAGAGTCACTTGGTTCGATTCCTACGGCCCCTTCGATGACCCGCGCTACGTCGTGGTGGTCATGGTCGAGGACGGCGGATTCGGCGGGCCGACGTGCGCGCCGGTGGCGGAAAAAATATACCAAGCCATATTGAAACGGGAACAATCCGGCGCGGGCCATGCGGCCGCGCTGGCCCTCAACTAAGATGTACGATCCGAGCCTCAACCAACGCAAAGGCGAATATGACTGGCCGCTGGCCGCGGCCACGCTGGGATTGATGCTCCTGGGCACGGCCTTCATTTTCAGCGCGACGGACATCCACGCCGGGCCGGGGGCGCCATGGTACAAGCAGGTCTATCTGCATCAGGTGGCGTGGTACGTGTTGGGCGTGGGCGCGGCGGCCGCCGTCTGCTGCTTCGAGTATGGCAGGCTGGCGCGGTGGTCGGAGGTGTTCTATTGGGGCGCGATGATTCTGTTGCTGGCGGTCTTGGCTCTCGGCGCCATGCATAACGGAAGCAAACGATGGATTGAGCTGGGACCCTTTAATTTGCAGCCGTCCGAGCTGGCCAAGGTTGCGTTTATCGTCTGGCTGGCCAACTACCTGAGCCGGCCGAGGGAGGAATTGCGGCGGCGCAGGGTGTTTCTGGCCGTGCTGGGATACACCTTGCTGCCCTTTATTTTGGTCTTGAAGGAGCCGGACCTCAGTTCGGCTTTGATTTTCCTGGCCATCAGCCTGGCGATGATGTTCGCGGCCGGAGTGCCCAAACGCACGCTGGCCGTGCTGGTGGCAGGAGCGGCGCTTTTGGCGGTCTTGGGGACGGTGCTGCTCCTGCAAGCGCCCGCCAAATCCAGGATCAAGGAACAGTATCAGGCCCGACGGTTGCTGGCCTACCTGGGACAAGGCAATAAAGACACGCGCTACCAAGTCAGGCAGGCGCTCATCTCCATCGGTTCCGGGGGATTGACCGGAAAAGGCTGGAGGCAGGGAACGCAGCATTCGCTGGGATTCCTGCCCACGGCCGGAGCACACAATGATTTCATCTTCTCGGTCATCGCCGAGGAGGAAGGCTTTGTCGGCAGCGCGACGGTCCTGGCGCTCTACACCGTGCTCCTTTTTAGCGGGATCAAAATCGCCAGCCAGGCGCGCGACCGCCTCGGCCGGCTTATGGCGATTGGCGTGGTGACGCTCTTGTTCAGCCACGTCTTCATCAACATCGGCATGAATATTCGCTTGATGCCCGTGGCGGGCATCCCCCTGCCCCTCCTGAGCTACGGAGGCTCCTCGGTGATCTGCTCGCTGCTCGCCATCGGCATTCTGCACAACGTCCACATCTATCGGAGGTACTATTAATTATGAGTGACAGAAACTTTTCCCGCCGCCGGCGCGGCGGCCTGCGCTTCCGCCCCAGCGGCGGCTTCAACCAGAAACCCGACCGCTCCGCCGCCGAAGCCCGGGCCGAGGCCACCGGCGAAAAACAGCCCGACGCCATCTTTGAACGCGGCCGGCATGACGAGGAGATTCAACGGGCGGAAAACATCGCCGCCGGCCTGCCGCCCGAAGGGGCGCCCGCGCCCGCCGCGGCAGCCGCGCCGCCGAGGGAACCGCGGGAGCAGCGCGGCGCCTTCCGCAAACCGCACCTGGAGACCCCGGAAGAGGTGAGGGAGGAAAAATACGAGCCGGTCCCGCTGCAAACCCAGCCGCCCAGTTTGATTGACAAATTCAAGAAGGTCATCCGGAAACTCCTGCCCAGGCAGGAAGCCCGGTCCCACAAGGAGATCATCATCAACGCCGAGTCCCTCGAAACCCGCATCGCCTTGCAGGAGGACGGCCGCTTGGAGGAATTCACCATCGAACGCACCACGGAGGAACGGCTGGTGGGCAGCATCTTCAAAGGCAAAGTCCGCAACCTCCAAGACGAACTCAAGGCCGCCTTCGTGGACATCGGCTTCGAGAAGAACGCCTTTCTGCACTACTGGGACATCATTCCCAGCTTTGACAGCAACGTCGAAATCGTCGAGCGCGGCGAAGCGCGGCGGCGCGACCGCCCCCGGATCACGCAGAAAGACGTGCCACGCCTCTACCCGCCCGGCAGCGACATCATCGTGCAGGTGACCAAGGGGCCGATCGGCACCAAGGGGCCGCGGGTCACGACCAACCTCACGCTGCCCGGCCGCTACCTGATCCTGCTGCCCAACTCCGACCAAAGCGGCATCTCCCGCAAGATCGAGAACCCCGAAGAACGCCAGCGCCTGAAGAAGATTCTGCGCGAAATCAACATTCCCGACGGCATGGGGGTCATCATGCGCACCGCCGGCGAAGGCCAGCAGAAGCGCTATTTCATCCTCGACCTGGCCTTGCTCATGGACCAGTGGAAGGAAATCCAGGACAAAATCAAGAGCCAGCCGCCGGCCTCGTGCGTCTTCCAGGAACCGGACCTGATCGAGCGCACCGTGCGCGATTTTCTCACCGAGGACGTCTTGCGGGTGGTGGTGGACAACGCCCCGGCTTACGAGCGCATGCGCGCCATGATCTCGCGCATCTCCTCGCGCGCCGCCGGCAAGGTCAAACTTTACACCGAGCACCAGCCCATCTTCGACCGCTTCAACATCTCGCGCCAGTTGGAGAACGCCTTCTCGCGCCAGGTCCACTTGCGCAGCGGCGGTTACATTGTCATTGATGAAACCGAGGCGCTGGTGGCCATCGACGTCAACACCGGCCGGCACAAGGGGAGCCGCGACCAGGAATCCACCATCCTGCGCGTCAACCAGGAGGCGGCGGAGGAGATTTGCCGCCAGTTGCGCCTGCGCAACATGGGGGGGCTGATTGTGCTGGACTTCATTGACATGAAATCGCGGCGCGACCAGCAGGCGGTCTATCAGCGGATCAAGGAGGGACTGCGCCGGGACCGGGCCAAGACGCACGTCCTGCCCATCTCCCAGCTTGGGCTGATGGAGATGACCCGCCAGCGCCATTCGGAAAGCGTGCGCTCGGCCGTCTATGACGATTGCCCTTATTGCAAGGGCCGCGGCAAGGTCAAGAGCGCCATCACCATGAGCGTGGAAATCCAGCGCAAGCTCAATGAAATCCTCAAAAAACGGCCGCGCGACGACTCGGATTTCCAATTGCGCATCGCCGTGCATCCGACCGTCCTGGAGCGGCTGCGCACCGAGGACGAGAAGCTCATCATCGAGATGGAGAAGCGCTATTTCGGCAAGCTCTCCTTCCGGCCCGAACCGACCTTTCACGCCGAGCAGTTCAAGATCGTCAACGTGGCCACCAACGAGGAACTGGCCAACGTCGGCTCTTGAGGGGCACGGGGAGCGCGCGCGCGACGCGCTCCCCCACCCAAGTTCGTCAGTTGGAAAGGGAAAGGCGTCCGCTGGCGTCGGGCCCTGTCGGGACTGTGGCGCCGGCTTCCCCCCATTGGGGTGGCGACACCGGGAGTGCAGAGGACAGAGGACAGAAGGCAGAGGCCAGAGGGCGGAGTGGCTCTTTTTTGCCATGCACAAATTTTTTTTTTGGTGCGATTTGGTGCGATTTGACGCTCCGAGTACAGTGGAGACTTTCCTTTTACGATGGCATGGCCACTGTCCACAGGGATGGAATGATGGATCGTGATCGTTTCTTTGCCAACATCG